>ERZ777003.29-NODE-29-length-249615-cov-29.400188_pt1 | contig 249615 bp, 217 predicted proteins | sample MGYA00374956_ERZ777003 | MGnify/ENA primary metagenome ERZ777003 (study PRJEB29302, sample SAMN06268252) | bioreactor metagenome | isolation source: Joint BioEnergy Institute, California, USA | place: USA:Joint BioEnergy Institute, California, USA | collected... | reverse complement strand
GCCCCCTACGTATTACCGCGGCTGCTGGCACGTAGTTAGCCGGGGCTTTCTTCTCAGGTACCGTCAAGCAAAGAGCAGTTACTCTCCTTGCCCTTCTTCCCTGGCAACAGAGCTTTACGATCCGAAGACCTTCCTCACTCACGCGGCGTTGCTCCGTCAGACTTTCGTCCATTGCGGAAGATTCCCTACTGCTGCCTCCCGTAGGAGTCTGGGCCGTGTCTCAGTCCCAGTGTGGCCGTCCGCCCTCTCAGGCCGGCTACCGATCGTCGCCTTGGTAGGCCATTACCCCACCAACTAGCTAATCGGACGTAGGCCCCTCTTCAAGCGCCAGGCCTTGCGGTCCCCGGCTTTGATGTCCCTGTATCCAAACAGAGCATGTTATGCGGTATTAGCCCCCCTTTCGGGAGGTTATCCCCCACTCGAAGGCAGGTCGCCCACGCGTTACTCACCCGTTTGCCACGCTACCAACCCCTTGCGGGGTCTTCGCGTCCGACTTGCATGTATTAGGCACGCCGCCAGCGTTGATTCTGAGCCAGGATCAAACTCTCAAGTTAAATTGATCGGCCACCAGCCGAAGCCGATGGCGCAACCGATTCAACCCAAGCGCCTGTTGATAATGGCTCTCGGATCTCGACCCGACCGCTGAAGCGGCCGGGGTCGTCAAGTTCGTCAGAGCAGTTCGCCCGCCGCAGCCACCTTCCGGCAACCGCGACCTGGCGCTGCCCGCTGATACTCGACGGGCTGTGCTTGCACGTTCTATCTAGTTTTCAAGGAACCGAAGCTACCCTGCAGGAATTTTTCCCGCCGGGGAACCTTTCAATCCTACGACAGGTTACCAAACCTGTCAACCCCCTTCAGCGGGCCCTTCGAACTTTCCCGCGCCACCCCGTTTTCGAGGCAGCACGTCACGGACCCTAAACTTCCCGACCGTCAGTGCTCTCGTGCGAGGCCGAACTGAAGGAAGAACCCGGCTGCCGCTTCCGTCGCGAGCGCGACCAGCGCCAGCCCGGACTTGCAATCATACGGAGACCACCCGGTCGTGTCAACCCCCGATATCACGACAACCGCGACGTCGCTTCTACCCCGCCACGAGACGCACCGCGCGGCGGCCAACCTCGAGCGTCAGCGGAAGCTGCTCACGCGCAATCCGCTCCCGGCCGTCGGTCACCCGCCGCCCGTCGATCCGCACGCCCCCCTGCTGCGCCTTCCGCATCGCGTCGCTGGCCGACGCCGCCAGGCCCGCCTCCACGAGAATTCGCGACAGCGCGCGCGGCTCGTCGAGCCCCAACACCACCTGCGGCAGCGCGTCGACGGCCAGTTCCTTCCGCGCAAACCGGGCCTCGAAAGCGTCGGCGGCGCGCGCGGCATCTTCCGCCGAATGGAAGTCGGCGACGATCCGCCTCGCCAGCTCGGCCTTGACGTCTTTCGGATGCCGACGCCCTTCGTCGACCGACCGGCGCAGCCCGGCGATCTCCGCCTCAGACATGTCTGTCAGCAGCAGGTAGTACCGCCACATGAGCTCGTCGGAGATCGACATCAGCTTGCCGAACATCTCGTCCGGCGGCTCGGTGACGCCGACGTAGTTGCCCAGGCTCTTCGACATCTTCTCGACGCCGTCCAGTCCCTCGAGCAGCGGCACCGTCATCACGACCTGCGCTTCGAGCCCGTAGCCCGGCATGATGTCGCGCCCGACGTTCAGATTGAAGAGCTGGTCGGTTCCGCCAAGCTCGACGTCGGCCTTCAGGTGCACCGAGTCGTAGGCCTGCACCAGGGGATAGAGGAACTCGTGCACGGCAATCGGGCGCCCGGCGTCGAAGCGCTGCCTGAAATCGCGGCGCTCGAGCATCTGCGCCACGTTGTAACGCGAGGCCAGCCGTATCAGCCCTTCGGCCCCGAGCGCCGACAGCCACGTCGAGTTGAACGCCACTTCGGTGCGATCAGGATCGAGCAGGCGGAAGATCTGCGCGCGATAGGTGTCGGCATTGGCCCGAATCTCGTCGGGCGAGAGCGGCGGCCGCGTCTTCGATCGCCCCGTCGGATCGCCGATGAGGCCGGTGAAATCGCCAATGAGAAAGACCACGCGGTGGCCGAGCTCCTGGAAGTGCTTCATCTTCCGGATGACCACCGTGTGCCCCAGATGCAGGTCGGGCGCGGTCGGGTCGAAGCCCACCTTGACCACCAGCGGCCGGCCCGACGCCGCCGACCGCTCGAGCTTCTGCCTGAGCTCGGCCGGCCGGACCACGTCGACGCAGCCCTTCGTCAGGTAGGCCATCTGCTCGTCTATCGTCATCGTCATCGCTCGTCTCTGGAATCGGTCGAGGCGAAGAGCACCCGGCGCCCCTCGACCCGCCAGCCGCCGGCAAGCACACGCCGGACGGCCTCGGGATAGATGCGGTGTTCCACTTCGAGGATCCGCGCCGAGAGCGTCTCTTCCGTATCGTCGTCGTACACCGGGACCGCCTCCTGCAGCACGATCGGCCCGTCATCGAGCGCGGGCGTCACGAAGTGAACAGTGGCACCACTCACCTTGACCCCGTGGCGCAGCGCCTGCGCCTGCGCGCGCATCCCGGGAAAGGCCGGCAGCAGCGAGGGATGGATGTTGAGCACGCGGTCAGGAAACGCCTCGCAGAAGGCGGGCCCGAGCAGGCGCATGAAGCCGGCAAGGCAGACGAGGGTCACCCCGCGCTCCCGCAGCACCTGCACCAGCGCACGGTCGTATGCCTCGCGGTCGGGCGCCTGGGTGTGCGGCAGAACGATCGTCTCAATCCCCGCGGCGCGTGCGCGATCGAGACCGAGGGCATCGGCACGGTTGGAAACAACCACGCGGATCGGCGCGCCGAGGCGCCTCTCACGCGACGCATCGATCAGCGCCTGCAGGTTCGATCCGCGCCCGGATATCAGCACGCCGATGGCGGCCTGCGTCTCACGCACGTCACTCACGCTCGCTCCTCCACCCGGCTGGCACCGCGCTTGCCTCGACTCGAAAAGAGGAGGTGACCCGATGCCCACGTCCCGGGCCAGTACCCGCTACTTCCGGCTCACGGCATGCCTGGTGGCCGCCGACGTCCAGCCGGTCCGAACGGCGCATTATCGCAGCCTCCTGCGCAGGCTCGACGAACACCTGCGCGCGCTGCCGCTCGATCTGCTCGCCTACTGTCTCGTCCCGCACGCCCTGCACCTCGTGCTCGCTGCCCGGGAACGGCAGGCGCTCGACGCCTTCGTGGCGCGGGTAGCCGGTACCCGATATCCCGGCAGACGGGAGCCCGCCCGCCGCCTTCCGGTCGTCGTCCGCCACGCCCGAAGCGGGCGCGAGCTGATCGGACACTGTGCGTTCGTGGAACGGCGCCCCGTGGCGCTGGGGCTCGTGCGTCAGGCGCAGGACTGGCCGTGGAGCAGCGTAGCCGAACGGTTCCGGCTCGAGGCGAGGCTTCCCCTGCGCCCGGCGAGGGTGCTGATGTCGCAGGCGTGGCTCGATCACCTCAATGCGCCGCGACCGACCGACGCCTCAGCCGTGTGCCGGTACCACTTCGCCGATCCGCCACGGCCGTTCGCCGGCGGCTTCGAGCGCGCGCAGCACGCCGTCGACATCGCCGGGAGCGCACACGAGAATCAGGCCGACGCCCATGTTGAACGTGCGGAACATCTCGGCGTCGTCAACGCGCCCCGACGCCTGCAGCCACGCGAACACCGGCGGAATCGTCCAGCTTCCGCGGTCGATTGAAAAGTGCAGGCCTTCGGGAAGCGTGCGCGGCAGATTCTCGGTAATGCCGCCGCCCGTGATATGCGCCATCCCCCTGATGCGGCCGCCGGCCAGCAGCGGCTCGATCGCCGCGAGGTACGAGCGATGCGGGCGCAGCAGCTCCTCGCCGACCGTGGCGCCGAGCTCATCGACGTAACTGTCGACACCGAGCCCGAGGACGTCGAACGCGATCCGCCGCGCCAGCGAATAGCCGTTCGTGTGCAGGCCCGACGACGGCAGGGCGATGAGCTGATCGCCGGCTTCGATCCGGCTGCCATCGATGATGGCTGACCGCGACACGATCCCGACGATGAACCCTGCGATGTCGTATTCGCCCGCCTGGTAGAAGCCGGGCATCTCGGCCGTCTCACCGCCGAGAAGCGCGCACCGGTTCTCGCGGCAGGCACGCGCGACGCCCGCCACGATCTGCTCGACGACGTCGGGTGCGAGCGCACCGGTGGCCAGGTAGTCGAGGAAGAAGAGCGGCCGGGCGCCCTGCACCAGGATGTCGTTCACGCAGTGATTGACGAGGTCTTCGCCAATCGTGTCGTGCACGCCGGCCATGAAGGCCACCTTCAGCTTCGTGCCGACACCGTCGGCGCTCGAGACGAGCACGGGTTCCGGCACGGTGCCATCGAGCGCGAACAGGCCGCCGAACGATCCGACACCCGACAGCACGCCCGGCGTGTAGGTGCCGCGCGCCAGTGCCCTGATGCGGCGGACGGCCTCATTGCCGGCATCGATGTTCACGCCCGATTGGCGGTAGTCGACAGCGCTCACTAGAACTCCAGTGCGTCCAGCAGGGACGCGGCAGCATTGCGGCGGGGACTGCCCTCGGGGCTGGTCCAGAGCACGCGCCGGACCGCGGCGCCGAACTGCTCCTTCTCGAAATCCTCGGCCAGCATGTCGAACGCATCGCGGTACAGCTGCGCGAGTGCAGGGTCCTGGCCGCGAGTCTCGTAGAGCTCGAGCGCAGCGAGCGGCTCGCGGAGAATCACGGTCCCGAGCCCGAGCGTCAGCGAGTCTCGAACGGCGCCGTCGGCGGCCGGAAGCGCCGTATCGACGATCAGTTCGAGCATGTCGCGGTGGCCGGCACGGGCAAGCGTCGCGGCGGCGTGCACGGCACCGCGCAGCAGCGGTCCCTGCGCCGGACCGGCCGCGGCAAAGGTGAGCGTCTCGCGTACGAAGCGGATGCGCGCCTCGCAGTCGACACCGAGCAGGCAGAGCGCCGCCGACACGGTCGGCTGCAGCTCGCGCGGTCCCGTCTTCTGCAGCGCCGCAAGCTCGGCCAGTGCCGATTTGTCGCCCAGCCGCCCGAGCGCCGTGACGGCATCATCCTGCAGCGGGCCGTCGAGCATCGCCACCTTGCGAATCGAACCGACCGCGTACCGGCCGCCGTAGTCACCCAGCGCCGTAATCACGGAACCCCGAAACAGATCGTCGCCGCGGAAGACCAGCGGCTCGAGCAGCTTCTGCAGCTCCGGTCCGTCGCCGGCGGCAGCCAGCGCCCGCAGCAGCGCGGGGCGGACGAACTCCGACGCTTCGCGCGGCAGCGCCGCGATCAGCCGTGAGGTCATCCCGGGACTCGGGTGATGCTCGAACCAGGCATAGACGACCGTGCGGATCCGGTCATTGCGATCGCCCAGCAGGTCGGCGGCCACGCGGTTCATGGCGGCCGTATCGATCCCCGAGAGCAGGACGAGTGCCCGGTACCGGACGTACTCGTCCGCGTGACTGCGGGCAGCCGCCTCGAGCGCCGGAACGACCACGGCCGGGTCGGCGCGGCGCAGGCGCCTGGCCGCCTCGGTGCGCTGCGCGAAGTCGAACGATCCCAGTTGCGAGATCGCGCTGTCCAGATCGCCGGCCGGGGCCGCCGGTGTCTGGAGCACGAGCAGTCCGATCAGCAGCAGGACAGGACTCACCATCGTGCGCTACTCGGTCAGTTTGAGGGCCAGTTGAAGGTAGGCGGCCTCGTTGCGCGGGAAGGCCACCGGATACCGTCCCGTATAGCAGGACGTGCAGTACGAATTTCGATCGCTCGACACCGCCTCGAGCAGCCCATCGACGCTCAGGTACCCGAGCGAGTCGGCGCCGATGTAGCGGCGGATTTCGTCGATCGTGTGCGTGGCGGCAATCAGGTCGGCGCGCCGCGGCGTGTCGACGCCGTAGAAGCACGGCGAAATCGTCGGCGGACAGCTGATGCGCATGTGGACTTCGGTCGCGCCCGCGTTGCGCACCATCTTGACGATCTTCCGGCTCGTCGTCCCGCGCACGATCGAGTCATCCACCAGTACGACGCGGCGTCCCTCGAGGATGCTGCGCACCGGGTTCAGCTTCACGCGCACGCCGAAGTGTCGGATCGACTGATGCGGCTCGATGAACGTGCGGCCGACGTAGTGATTCCGGATCAGGCCGAACTGCACCGGCAGCCCCGACTCGGCCGAAAAGCCCGTCGCCGCACAGACGCCCGAGTCAGGGATCGGCACGACGACGTCGGCCGGCACGGGATGCTCGCGCGCCAGCCGGCGGCCGAACTCGGTCCGGACTTCGTTGACGCTCCGGCCGAACACATAGGAGTCCGGCCGTGCGAAGTAGACGTGCTCGAAGATGCAGTGCGCGCGCGGCGCCGGCGGGAACGGGTGCAGCGACTGCACGCCGTCGGGCCCGATGACCAGCATCTCACCCGGCTCGACGTCGCGGACCCACTGAGCGTCGATCAGGTCGAGCGCGCACGTCTCCGAACAGACCACCCACGCATCGCCCAGCCGCCCGAGCGTGAGCGGCCGGAAGCCGTGCGGATCGCGCACGGCGAAGAGCCTGTCCTTCGTGAGCAGCACGAGCGAGAACGCGCCCTGCGCCTGCATCACCGATTCGATCAGCGCCGCTTCGGGACTGCCCGCCCGTGAGCGCGCATAGAGGTGCAGCAGCACCTCGGTATCGCTCGTCGTCTGGAAGATCGACCCCTGGGCGACGAGCGTGTCGCGCAGTTCCTGGGCGTTGACGAGATTGCCGTTGTGCGCGATGGCGATTTCGCCGTGCGCGCAGTCGATGAGGAAGGGCTGGGCGTTGACGATGCCGCTGACGCCGGCCGTCGAATAGCGGACATGCCCGATGGCGCTCGTTCCGGAGAGGCCCTCGATGAGGGTCCGGTCCTTGAACCCGTCGGCGACGTGCCCCATCGCCTTGTGGACGTGGAGCCTGACGCCGTCGGAGCTGGCGATGCCGGCGCTCTCCTGTCCGCGATGCTGCAGCGCGTAAAGGCCGAGGTACGTCAGATTGGCCGCTTCCGTGTGGCCATAGATGCCGAAGACGCCGCACTCTTCACGGAGCTTGTCCATTCCGGGCTCTCTTTCCACTCTACGCTACCGGGGTGTCGAGCTGACGGCCGATTGCCGAGCTCCATGCCCGTTCGGCCTGCCGGACATCGACGTCGACAACGGTCGTTCCCTCGACGGCAATGCGGATGCGGTCGCCGCCCGTCGTCCCGATGCGCGCCGCCGGGACGCCGGCGCGCGCGGCCGCCTCGAGCACCGCGGCCGTCGCCGCCGGTTCGACGCTCACGATCACGCGTGACGCCGACTCGCCGAACAGCGTGGCGGCAACCAGATCGACGCCGCCGTCGCTCGCCGCCGGCGCGAGATCGACCGCCGCTCCCAGGCCGCCCGTGTCGAAGCAGCACTCGGCCAGCGCCACGGCCAGGCCGCCCTCGGCACAGTCCTGCGCCGATCGAATCAGCCCGTCGGCAGCCAGCCGCACGAGCAGCTGCTGCAGCGCGCGCTCCCGCTCCAGATCGAGCACCGGCGGCTGTCCGCGGAGCAGACCGTGCAGCGTCAGCAGGTATTCGCTGCCGCCGAGCTCGCCATGGTTCGCCCCGAAGAGGACGATGTCGAGCCCCTCGGCCGGAAAGACCCGCGCCAGCGCCTTCGATGCATCCTCGAGCAGGCCGACGATGCCGACGACGGGTGTCGGCAGGATGGCCGTGCCGTCCGTCTCGTTGTAGAGACTGACGTTGCCGCCCGTGATCGGCGTGTCGAGCGCGCGGCAGGCCTCGCCCATCCCGGCAATGGCCTCGGCGAACTGCCACATGATTTCGGGCCGCTCCGGGTTGCCGAAGTTCAGGCAGTTGGTCGCCCCGATCGGCAGGCCGCCGGCGCACGCGACGTTGCGCGCCGCCTCGGCCACCGCGAGCCGGGCGCCCTGCCGCGGATCGAGATACACGTAGCGGCCATTGCCGTCGACCGACATGGCCAGGGCACGGTTCGTGCCCTTGACGCGCACCACCGCCGCACCGAGCCCGGTCAGCACGATGGTGTTCGTGCGCACCATGTGGTCGTACTGGCGATAAATCCACCGCTTGCTCGCGATCGTCGGCGCCTCGAGCAGCGCCAGGAACGCCTCTTCGGCCGACGGCAGCGGCTTGAGCCCGTTCCGCGGAATCTGCCGCAGCGCGGCCATCCCCTCGGGCTCCTGAATCGGCCGCCGGTACACGGGCGCCTCGTCGGTGAGCGCGAGGTTCGGGATCTCGGCCACGACCGTCCCGCCGTCGCGCACGCGCAGCAGGCCGTCGGCAGTGACCTCGCCGATCTTCACGGCGTGCAGGTCCCACTTCTCGAAGATCTGCTCGACTTCCGCCTCGCGGCCGCGCTTGACGATGATGAGCATGCGCTCCTGCGACTCGGAGAGCATGATTTCGTAGGGCGTCATGCCGGTCTCGCGCTGCGGCACGAGCCGCACGTCAACCTCGATGCCGACGCCGCCGCGCGAGCCCGTTTCCGACGTGGCACAGGTGAGGCCGGCCGCGCCCATGTCCTGCATGCCGACGCAGGCGTCGGTCTTCATCAGCTCCAGGCAGGCCTCGAGCAGCAGCTTTTCCATGAAGGGGTCGCCCACCTGCACGGCCGGCCGCTTCTCCTCGAGACGATCGTCGAACTCGGCCGACGCCATCGTCGCGCCGTGAATGCCGTCGCGGCCGGTCTTCGCGCCGACGTAGTAGACCGGATTGCCGGGACCGCTCGCCTGTCCTCTGATGATCTCGTTCTGCTTCGCGATGCCGAGGCAGAAGACGTTGACGAGCGGGTTGCCCCGATAGCTCTCGTCGAACATCACCTCGCCGCCGACCGTCGGGATGCCGATGCTGTTGCCGTAGCCGCCGATGCCGGCAACGACACCCTTGACGATGCGGCGCGTGCGCGCGTCGGTGAGCGGACCGAAGCGGAGCGAGTCGAGCAGGGCGATGGGCCGGGCCCCCATCGTGAAGATGTCGCGGATGATGCCGCCCACGCCGGTGGCCGCACCCTGGTACGGCTCGATGAACGACGGATGGTTGTGCGACTCGATCTTGAAGACGGCAGCCAGCCCGTCGCCGATGTCGACCGCGCCGGCGTTCTCTCCCGGCCCCTGGAGCACGCGGGCGCCCTTCGTGGGCAGCGTCTTCAGGTGCACGCGCGAGCTCTTGTAGCTGCAGTGCTCGGACCACATCACCGAGAACATGCCCAGCTCGGTGAGGTTCGGCTCGCGCCCGAGCAGCTCGACGATGCGGTCGTACTCCTCCGGCGTCAGGCCGTGCTGTTCGAGGACCTCCGGTGCGAACGCACGCGTGCTCATCGCCCGCCTCCGAGCGCGCCGGCCGTCAGCGCGTCGACGACCGACTCGAACAGCAGCAGCCCGTCGGTGCTGCCGAGCATCGGCTCGCAGGCCCGTTCGGGGTGCGGCATCAGTCCGACCACGTTGCGTCCCTCGTTGCAGATTCCCGCAATGTTGTTGAGCGATCCGTTCGGGTTGGCCTCTGGCCCGACCCGGCCGTCGGCCGTCGCGTAGCGGAAGATGACGCGGCGCTCGCGCTCGAGCGTCTCGAGCACCTCGGGCGGCGCGTAGTAGTTGCCCTCGCCGTGCGCGATGGGAATGTTCAGGACCCGGCCCTGACGGCAGCGCGCCGTAAACGGGGTGTCGGTCTGCTCGACGCGCACGCCGACGTGTTCGCAGTGGAACCGCACGTCGCGATTGCGGAGCATGGCGCCGGGCAGCAGTCCCGCCTCGAGCAGAATCTGGAACCCGTTACAGATGCCGAGCACCGGGCCGCCCGCCGCGGCAAAATCCGCCACGGCCTTCATCACGGGCGAAAAGCGCGCGATGGCGCCGGTGCGCAGGTAGTCGCCGTGCGAGAAGCCGCCCGGCAGGATCACGACGTCGGCATTGCCGAGCGAGGCCTCCTTGTGCCAGACGAAGCGGGCGTCGTGCCCGAGGACGTGCCGGACGGCGTGGTAGGAGTCGTGATCGCAGTTGGATCCGGGAAAGACGACGACCGCGAAGGTCATGAACGGACTCCGGCGTCGACCAGCTCGACGCGGAAGCTCTCGATGACGGGGTTGGCGAGCACGCGGCTGGCGACTTCCGACGCCAGCTGCTCGGCATCCTGCTCGGATGCGACGTCGAGGTCGAGCTCGAAGTACTTGCCCTGCCGCACATCAGCCACGTTCTGGTAGCCGAGCGAGTGCAGCGCCTCGGCAATGGTGCTGCCCTGCGGGTCGAAGACCGAGGGTTTCAACGTCACGAACACGCGAGCCTTCATGGTTTCTCCGTCTGGGCCGGGCGACACCGCGCCCGGCCGGTTCGTCAGACCGCGGCGGTCGCCGGGGCGAACACGCGATCGAAGATGGTCGACGCGTGCCGCAGCTGGGCCCGCAGATCGAACGCCTCGTCGATGACCTCGCGCCCGAGCACGCCCATCACGTCGGGGTCGTCGAGCAGCAGCTCGCGGAAGTCACGCTTCTCGTGGAAGGACCGCATCGCGTTGCGCTGCACCCACTCGTAGGCCTGCTCGCGCGACACGCCGCGGCGCGCCAGCTCGAGCAGCACCGTGCCCGAGAAGACAATGCCGCGCGAACGCTGGAGGTTCTCGAGCATCCGGTCCGGATAGACGACCATGCCGCTCACGATGCGGGTGAAGCGGCGGAGCATGTGATCGAGCGCGATGAAGCTGTCGGGGATGATCACGCGCTCGACCGACGAGTGCGAGATGTCGCGCTCGTGCCACAGAGCCACGTTCTCGATGGCGGCCATCGCGTTGGCGCGCAGCAGCCGCGCCAGCCCCGTGATCTGCTCGCACCCGATCGGGTTGCGCTTGTGCGGCATGGCCGACGATCCCTTCTGCCCGCGGGCGAAGGGCTCCTCGACCTCGCCGATCTCGGTCTTCTGCAGCCCCCGGATCTCGACGGCGCACTTCTCGAGCGTCGCCGCCACGAGCGCAATCGCGGTCAGCAGTTCCGCGTGGCGGTCGCGCTGGATGACCTGCGAGGACACTGGCGCCGGCTCCAGGCCGAGCGTGCGGCAGACTGCGGCCTCGATCGACGGGTCGAGGTGCGCGAACATGCCCACCGCCCCGGAAATCTTGCCGACCGATACCGTCGCACGCGCCCGCTCGATGCGCGCCCGTCCACGCTGCAGCTCGGCGTACCAGAGTGCCAGCTTGACGCCGAACGTCATCGGCTCGGCGTGCACGCCATGGGTCCGGCCGATCATCGGCGTGTCGCGGTGCTCTTCGGCCCGCGCGCGAACGGCCTCGAGCAGGGCGTCGATGTCGCGCAGGATCAGGTCGCAGGCCTCGCGCATCTGCAGCGCCAGCGCCGTGTCGAGCACGTCCGACGACGTGAGGCCGAAGTGCAGCCAGCGGGCGGCCGGCCCGACGCGCTCGGCAACGGCCGTCGTAAAGGCAATCACGTCGTGCTGCGTCGTCTGCTCGATCTCTTCGATGCGCGCGATGTCGAACCCGGCGCGCGCACGGAGCTCCCGTGCGTCGTCGGCCGGGACGACGCCGGCCTCGGCCAGCGCATCGGTAACGGCGAGCTCAACGGCGAGCCACGCCTCGTAACGGCGCCGATCCGTCCAGATGGCGCCCATCTCCTTGCCCGTATATCGAGGAATCATGCCGGTTCAGATCCTGAGGTGGTCGAGGGTGAGATCGCCGTCCATGGCCGGCCCGACGACCGTCGCCACGGCAGCGCCGTCACGAAACAGATCCTGAGAGACGCGGAGGATGTCGTCGGCCGTCACGGCCTCGATGCCGCCGAGGATCTCGTCGAGCGAGAACTGCCGCCCGAACGTCAGCTCCTGGCGGGCCAGCTGCGACATGCGGCTCGACGTGCTCTCGAGGCTGAGCATGAGGCTGCCCTTCAGGTGTTCCTTGGCGCGCTGCAGCTCGGCCGCATCGACCGGCGTACTCCGCAGCGCGGCGAGCTCGGCCAGCGTCAGGTCGATGACCTCGCGCACGCGATCGGTGGAGCAGCCGGCGTAGATCGTGAGCGCGCCCGCATCGCTGTAGGAAATGAGGCTGCTCCACACGGCGTAGGCGAGGCCGCGCTCCTCGCGGATGTGCTGGAAGAGCCGCGAGCTCATCGATCCGCCCAGGATCGTGTTGAGCACGAACATCGCGTGGCGCTCCTCGTGCGCCGACGGATAGGCGGGTGTGCCGAGACAGATGTGGCTCTGCTCGAGATCCTTCTCGCGGACCACGAACCCGGGCTCGACCTCGGGGGGCACGGCCACGGCACCGTCGGTCATCGCCGGCAGATCGGCAAACGCGCGCGCCACCAGGTCGCGGAGCCGGTCGTGATCGACATGCCCGGCGGCGGCAATCACCAGGTTCGGCGCCAGGTAGGTGCGCTCGAAGTAGGCGCGGAGCCGGTCCGAGGTGAACGACATGACCGTCTCGGGCGTGCCGAGAATCGGCCGGCCAAGCGGATGACGGTTCCAGAACTGCTGGACGAAAACTTCATGCACCAGGTCGTCGGGCACGTCTTCGACCATCTTGATCTCTTCGAGGATGACGCCCTGCTCGCGCTCGACGTCCTCGGGCTGCAGCGCGGGGCGCATGACCATGTCGGCCAGCAGGTCGATGGCGAGCGGCAGGTGCTCGTCGAGCACCTTGATGTAGTAGCCGGCGTACTCCTTCGCCGTGAAGGCGTCGAGCTGACCACCGATCGAATCGATCGTCTGCGCAATCTGCTGTGCGGTCCGGCGCTCGGTGCCCTTGAAGAGCATGTGCTCGACGAAGTGCGCCACGCCCGACTCGGCGTCCGACTCGTGGCGCGAGCCACGCTTGAGCCAGACGCCCACGCTGACCGAACGGACATGCGGCATCGACTCGGTGAGCAGCCGCAGCCCAGACGGCAGGGTCTCAGTGTGCGTCACGATCCGCCTTCCCGCCCGAGGTACCGGCCCGACCGGCCGTTGCTTCCTGTAAGTGATTCACAGAATTGAGCTTACAAGCCGAGAACAAGACATTGATGTTACCATGGGGAGCGTTCCCTTTTCCACTGCGCGGCAGGTCTGCCCCATGGCGACGTCTCCTCTCAACCTAGCCGAACTCGAGCCGGTGGCGCTCGAGAAAACCCTGGCCGAGCTGGGGGCACCGGCCTTTCACGGCCGCCAGATCTTCGCCTGGATCCACCGGCGGGGGGTTACCCGGTTCGAGGCGATGACCGACCTACCGGCCGGCCTGCGCCAGGCGCTCGCCGAGCGCTTCGCCATCTATACGCCCCAGCTCGAACGCGTCGACCAATCGACCGACGGCACCACCAAGTTCCTGCTCCGGCTGGCCGACGACCGCCGCATCGAGTCGGTCTACATCCCCGACACCCCGGCCCAGACTTTCTGCATCAGCACGCAGGTCGGCTGTGCCATGGGCTGCGCGTTCTGCCTGACCGGGAAGATGGGGCTCGTCCGGAACCTGACGGCCGGCGAAATCGTGGGCCAGGTGCGCGTCCTCGCCCACCACACCGGCCTGGCCGGCATCGCGTTCAACATCGTCCTGATGGGCATGGGCGAGCCGCTGCACAACTACGACGCGACCATGCAGGCGCTCCGGATCCTGGCCGACCCGCGCGGTCTTGGAGTTCATCCGCGCCGCGTCACGCTGTCGACAGTTGGACTGATTCCGGCGCTCGAGCGGCTCGCCACCGAGCCGCTCATGCCGAACCTGGCCATCTCGCTGCACGCGACGACCGACCCGGCGCGCACGGCGCTCGTACCGCTCAACCGGCGCTACGATCTCGAGGCGCTGCTCGACGCCTGCCGACGCTTTCCGGTGCGGCGACGCGCCAGAATCACGTTCGAGTACGTCCTGCTCGCCGGCGTCAACGACACGCCCGACGATGCCCGACGGCTCGTGCGCCTGCTCGACGGCATCCGGGCCAAGGTCAACCTGCTGCCGCTCAATGAAGCGCCGGGCATTCCCTTCCGGCGCCCCGACGACGCGCGGGTGAACGCGTTCGCGAAGATCCTCGCCGACAAGGGTGTCCGCGTACTCGTCCGCAGAAGCCGCGGGCGCGACATCCGCGCCGCCTGCGGCCAGCTCATCGTCGAGGGCGGACGGAAGTCGGCGGCCCAGCAGCTCGCCGATCGCATGGCGCCCGCCGCAGACGCTGCTCCCCGGTAACGATGGCCGCAGAAGGATCCTGGCGGAAGGACGTCACCGCGTACCAGTGGCTGGTGCTCGCGATCGCATCGGCCGGCTGGGTCTTCGACGCCTTCGAAGGACAGATCTTCAACATCACGCGCGACCAGATGCTTTCGGACCTGCTCGGCGTCGCGTCGGGCGACCCGGAGGTTCTCTACTGGGGCGACGTGTTCCTGGCCGTCTTCCTGACCGGCGGCACGCTCGGCGGCGTGCTCTTCGGCTGGCTCGGCGATCGGTACGGGCGTCGGCCCGCGATGATGCTGAGCATCCTCTTCTACTCCGTCTTCTCGGGCCTCACCTACTTCGTCACCGACGTCTGGCAGGTCGGCGTGCTGCGTTTCCTGGTGGCAATGGGCGTCGGCGGCGAGTGGGCGGTGGCGGCGTCGCTCGTCGCCGAGGTCGTTCCGCCGCGCGCCCGGGCTCACATGTCGGGCATCTTCCACAGCACGAGCATCCTCGGCGCCTTTCTCGCGGCGTGGGTCGGACTGCTCGTCGGCGCCAACTGGCGCCTGGCCTTCCTCCTCGGTGTCGTCCCCGCGCTGCTCGTCGTCTGGGTGCGTCGGCGGATCGAGGAGCCGGAGGCGTGGCTCGAGGCGCGCGAGCGCGCACGCGCCGAGGGCGGGCAGCAGCTCGGCAGCTTCCGCGACCTGCTCACCTCATCCGAGTGGGCAAAGCGCGCCTGGCTCGGCCTCCTGCTTGCCACAATCGGTCTCGGGACGTTCTGGGGCGTGAGCGTGGCCGGGCAGGACCTCGCCCAGGACTATCTCGTGAGGCAGGGCGTCGCTCCCGCGATCGCGAACGAGCGGGCGAAGTTCGCCTACGGCAACGTCGAAGCGATTGCGGCCGGCATCGGCATGCTGGCGTTCGGACCGCTCGCCGTGCGCTACGGCCGGCGCCGCACGTTCATGGCGTACCTGGCAGCGTCGACCGTCGTCGTGCCGCTTACCTGCTACGCGGCGCCGAGTTATGAGTGGCTGCTCGTGCTGCTGTGCCTCTACGGCTTCTTCACGTGGGGGCTGCACGCGGGATTCGCCATCTACTTTCCGGAGCTCTTCCCGCACCGGCTCCGTTCGACCGGCGCCGCGTTCTGCTTCAACGGCGGCCGGCTGCTGGCCAGCGCCGTACTCGTCTTCTCGGGCTGGCTCAAGGCGCTGCCCGACATGGACCTGCGGCTGGCCATCGTGATCATGGCCGGCCTGTTCCCTGTCGGCCTGCTCATCGTGGCCCTGATGCCCGAAACGAAGGATCAGCCGCTGCCGGAATAGCCGGCGCGGCGTCAGGCCCTGGCTTTCGCGAGCCGCTCGGCTGCCGCGTCGACCTTTTCGGCGAGCCGCTCCTTGTAGGCGGCGAGCCGTTCGGCCACCGCCGGATCGGCGAGCGCCAGCATCTGGGCCGCGAGCACCCCGGCATTCGTCGCCCCCGGTCGGCCGATGGCCACCGTCGCGACGGGCACGCCGGGCGGCATCTGCACGGTCGACAGCAGCGCGTCGAGTCCCTTGAGCGCCGACGAGTCGATCGGCACGCCAATGACGGGAAGCGTCGTGTGTGCCGCGACGACGCCGGCCAGGTGCGCCGCAGCGCCGGCCCCGACGACGAAGACGCGGACGCCGCGACCGGGTGCTTCTTCCACCAGCCGCACGACGCGGGCCGGCGAGCGATGCGCCGACGCGACGGTCATGTCCCACGTGACGCCCAGTTCGGTCAGCACGTCGCCGGCCGCCTGCATCACGGGAGCGTCCGAGTCGGAGCCCATCAGGATCAGCACCTGCACCACGTTCGCCATCAACGTATCTCCGCGCCGCTCTCGGCGGCGATCGCCTTCTGTCCGATGTCGCGCCGGAACTGCATCCCGTCGAACCGTACCCGGTCCACGCCGCGATATGCCGTCTGCATGGCCGCCTCGAACGAGGCGGCCCGTCCGACGATGGTCAGCACGCGTCCACCGGCCGTGACGATGCGGCCGTTGTCGGCCGCCGTTCCGGCGTGAAACACGAGCGTGCCCTCGGCTGCCGCCGCGTCGAGCCCTTCGATCGGACGGCCCGATTCTGACGACGCCGGATATCCGCGCGAGGCGACAACAACGCCGACGCACCGATCGGCCGATTCCTGCAGGCTCACACCCGCGAGCCGCCCCTCCGCCGCTGCGCGCAGCGCCTGCGCGAACCGCCCTTCGAGGCGGGGCAGCACGACCTGCGCTTCGGGATCACCGAATCGAACGTTGAACTCGATGACCTTCGGGCCGTCGTCGGTCAGCATGAGACTCACGTACAGGAAGCCGACGTACGGTTCGCCCGCCTCGCGCATCCCGCGCAGAACCGGCTCGACGATCCGCGACCGGACGAAGGCCAGCATGTCCGGGGTCGCGAGCGGGCTCGGCGAAAAGGCCCCCATGCCGCCGGTGTTCGGCCCGCGGTCGGCGTCGAAGATGCGCTTGTGATCCTGCGCCGTCGAGAGCGGCACGGCACGGTAGCCGTCGCAGAGATAGAAGGCCGACACTTCGGGCCCGGACAGGCATTCTTCGATGACGAGTCGCGCGCCTGCTTCGCCGAACGTGCGGTCGACCATTGCGGCCCGGACGGCCGCCTCGGCCGACGCCCGGTCCTCGGCAATCACCACGCCCTTGCCGCCGGCCAGCCCGTCGGCCTTGATGACGAGCGGAGAGGCGAAGTCGTGGCGGGCCACCTCGGCCAGCGCCGTGTCGAGCTGCTCGCAGACGGCAAAGCGGGCCGTGGGGATGCCGTACTGCGCCATGAAGTGCTTCGCCTGGACCTTGGAGCTCTCGAGGGCGGCGCCGAGCGGGCCCGGGCCGAGGATGGCGGCGCCGGCCTGCCGGAAGACGGCGCCGAGCCCGAGCGCGAGGGGCGCCTCGGGACCGACGACGGTCAGGTCGACCCGCTCGCGGCGGGCCAAATCGAGCACGGCCTGCGGATCGGTCAGGTCGACCGGGACACAGCGGGCCAGAGCGGCCATCCCGGGGTTGCCGGGGGCGGCAATGAGGCCGGTCACGTCGGGATCGGCGGCCAGCCGCCAGACCAGGGCGTGTTCGCGCCCACCGGATCCCAGCACGAGGATGTTCATCCGGGCGATTCTACGTGATTTTCCGTCCCCGCCCGCCAGCCGGTCCCGCGGCCGTGGTAGGCTACTTTGCTGCCTGTCCCGTCCGGGGACCAGGCAGGATTCCCGCTGAAAGGGGGTGTATCACCGTGGCCGAAGTCAAGGTCCAGGAAGGCGAGTCGATTGAGTCCGCCCTGCGCCGCTTCAAGCGGAAGGTGCAGCAGGAAGACATCATCAAGGACATCAAGAAGCACTCGTTCTACCTGAAGCCCGGCGACAAGCGGCGCGCCAAGCAGGCGCTGGCCCGCAAACGCTCCCGTAAGAAGCAGCGGCGGGAAAACGAGTAGACGCCCGCGGACGGGGTCGGCGCATGGCGACGGCCGCAAGGCGCGCCGTGTGCCGGCCCCGTTCGTCTTCCGCACGATGATCTTGTGGAAAGTGCCCGGTTGCCCCTAGACTTGTGGCGCTTTTCCCGCGGTAAGGATCGGGGCCGGTCGGACCGGCCACCCGGGCGCCACGGCGCCCTGCCGCCACGGCGGCCAGACACGAAGGAGTTCCGCATGCAGATCGAGGAACGAGTCGTCGGCGACGTGACGATTCTCGACCTGAAGGGCAAGATCACCCTCGGCGACGGCGACGAAGTGCTGAAGGACAAGATTAACTCGCTGACGCTGCAGAACCGCCGGAAGATTCTGCTGAACCTCGAGGGCGTGCCGTACATCGACAGCGCGGGCCTTGGCGAGATCGTCCGCACCTACACCACGGTGAGCCGCCAGGGCGGTCAGCTGAAGCTGGTGAACCTGACGAAGCGCATCGAAGACCTGCTGTCGATTACCAAGCTGCTGACGGTCTTCGAGACGTTCGACTCGGAAGAGGAAGCCCTCCGCAGCTTCGCGTAACCCGGCCGGCGGGGCCACGCTCCGCCGTGCCCGACCTTCGTGTTGTCCACTTCCCCGGCGCGCCCTGCACCTCCCGGTGGGCGCCCCGCCGGTCGGCCCCTGGTTCTGTCGCTGGTCCTGGCCCTCAGGCCGTCGCAGTGGACGAAGAACCTGATCGTCTTTGCGGGGCTGATTTTCGGCGAGCGGCTGCTCGATCCCGGCGCCGTCGCCCAAGCGACGCTGGCCTTCGGAGTCTTCTGCCTGCTGTCGGGCGTCGTCTACCTGATCAACGACGTGCGCGATCGCGAGGCCGATCGGCTCCATCCGCTCAAGTCGGCCCGCCCGATTGCCTCCGGAGATCTGCCGGTCCCGATCGCGCTTCTGGCGGCGGTCGTCCTCGGGGCCGGCTCACTGGCCGTCGCGTTCCTCATGTCGCGCGAGTTCGGCGCCGTCTCCACGACGTACCTCGTGCTGCTCGGTCTCTACTCGGTGTGGCTGAAGCACCTGGTGATTCTCGACGTGCTGACGCTCGCGATGGGATTCGTGCTGCGCGCCTGGGGCGGCGCGGCGGCCGTCGACGTCGACATGAGCCACTGGCTGCTCCTGCTCGCCCTGCTGCTCGCGCTCTTCCTGGCGCTCAGCAAGCGGCGCGCCGAGCTGGTCGGCCTGGCCGACGACGCGCGGCACCATCGGCCGGCGCTGGCCGAGTACAGCCCGCAGCTGCTCGATCAGATGGTGAGCGTGGTCACCGCATCGACGCTGCTGGCCTACGCGCTCTACACGATTGATCCGGATACGGTGGCGCGCTTCGGGACCGATCGCCTGGTGTGGACGGTGCCGTTTCCGCTCTACGGGATTTTCCGGTATCTGTATCTCGTACATCGCCGCGACGGCGGCGGCAATCCCTCGGAGATCCTCGTCACGGATCGTCCGATTCTCGCCTGCGTGCTCCTGTGGGGCGCGGCCATCGTCCTGCTGGTCTACGGCCCACGGCTGTCGGCGGGCTGAGCGCCGCCGCGACCGGCAGGGGCAGAAGGGTTCCCTATGTCAGACTTCACGGTGCAAAGCGACTCGGTCGACGTCGAGCAGATCATGCGTCAGATCCGTGCGCGGATCCGCGAGAAGCGCGGCGTCGACTACACCGAGGCCGAGCTGCAGCATCTGGCTCAGGTCAAGCTCGAGAAGTTCATCGATCCGCGCGGCATCCGCTCCGACCTGCTGCAGCATTTCCAGCGGCGCCAGGCCGAGGCGCCGCTGCCCAACTACGAGTTCGGTGCCGATTCGCTCTTCGAAAGCCACCGGCCGCTGCTCCGCGCGATCCGCAACTTCTTCCGGCCGTTCCTCAAGCTCTTCTTCAACGCCGACCGGCTGTCGCACGCGCTGCACCTGCAGTCGCGGATCAACGATGAGGTCGTTTCGCGCACGCGCCGGGTCGAAGACCTGGCCTACGAGCTGCTCCACAACCTGACCGTCGAGGTCACCCGGCTCGGCATCGAAGTGCACAACCTGAAGATGCGCGTCGAGTCGCTTTCGGCGCGGCTCGATTTCGACGAGCGGCGTGCGAAGGCCTTTGAGGGGGTCGTCCAGTACCGGACACCCGGTCCACGGCCGGCCGGCGACGCGACGCCCGACGGAGGCGCGCCGGCCGCCGGCGAGTCAACCGACGACGCGGGCGGCGAGCGCCGTCGAAGACGCCGGCGGCGTCGGCGGAGGCCCGGCGCGACGCTGGCTGAAACGCAGGGACAGACCTGGACGGGGGAGGCGCCCGAGGGCGACGAGCCGGCGGGCGACGACGACCGGACCGATCAGCAGGATTCGCCCGAGTCGGGCAACGGGGCCGCCGGCAACGGGAACGGCGAGCCCGGGCAGTGAAGCTCGCCGTCGTCGTGCAGCGCTACGCCGCCGACATCAACGGCGGCGCCGAGCTGCACGCCCGCTACATCGCCGAGCGGCTGTCGCGCCACGCCACGGTCGAGGTGCTCACCACCTGCGCCCGCGACTACGTGACGTGGAAGAACGAGCTGCCTGCCGGCGAGGAAACGATCAACCGGGTCCGGGTGCGCCGTTTTCCCGTGGTCCGGCCGCGCGACCCGCATCACTTCGGGACAATGTCGCGGCGCGTCTTCGAGCGGCGGCACTCGATTGCCGACGAGCTGAAGTGGCTCGACGCCGAAGGACCGACCGCGCCGGCGCTCGTGCGCTACGTCCGCGAGCACGAGGGCGACTACGACTACCTGCTGTTCTTCAGTTACCGCTACCACCATGCGTGGCACGGCTGCCGCGCCGTGCCCGGCAAGGCGATCCTCGTCCCGACGGCCGAGCGCGATCCGGCGATCGGCCTCGCGATCTTCCCGCCGGTGTTCCGCATGGTGCGCGCCATCATGTACAACTCACACGAGGAGCGCGCCCTCATCGAGCACGTCAGCGGCCGGCAGGGGCCGGGCGTCATCGTCGGCGTCGGGTCGGCGATTCCGGAACGCACGCATCCGAACCGGTTCCGGAAGAAGTTCCGCATCCGTCGCCCGTTTGCGCTCTACATCGGCCGCATCGACGAGAACAAGGGCGTGCCCGAGCTGTTCTCGTACTTTCAGCGGTACGCCGCGATGCATCCGCAGGGCCTCGACCTCGTCCTGATCGGCTCGAGCGTACTGCCGATCCCGAAGCACCCGCGGATCCGTCACCTGGGCTTTCTGCCGGACGAGGACAAGTTCGACGCGCTTGCCGCCGCTGACGTACTCATTATGCCGTCGCGGTACGAGAGCCTGTCGATGGTGGCGCTCGAAGCCTGGGCGCTCGGCCGCCCGGTGCTGGCCAACGGGCACTGCGACGTCCTGCGCGGACAGTGCATCCGCAGCAACGCGGGCCTGTACTACGAGAACTTCGACGAGTTCGCCGAAGCGCTCTACATGCTCGAAGCCAGCGGCCCGGTAGGCGGCATCCTCGGACGCAACGGACGCGAATTCTACCGGCGCCACTACTCGTGGCCGGTGATCGAACGGAAGTACCTGGACATGTTCGAGCGGCTCAGGCGTGAACCGGCGGCCCCGATCGAGCCGCTCCCCGGCTTCTTCGCGCGCCGGGCGCGGACCCAGCCGCCGGCGGCCGAGATCGTGGCCGCCGCCCCTGCCGGAGCAGTCGTGTGATGGCCGAACCGCGCCCCCGCGTCCACCAGATCCTCGCCACGCTCGGCTACGGCGACGCCATCGGCAACGAGGTGCTCGGCATCGCCCGGGCCCTGCGGCGCGCCGGCTTCGACTCGGAGATCATCGTCGAGACAGCTGACCCGAGGCTCGAGCACCTGACGGTCGACTACCGCGACATGGTCGACGAGATCGGCCCCGAAGATCTGCTCATCCATCACTTCTCGATCGGATCGCGCGCCTCGCGGGTGGCCTTCGCACTGCCGTGCCGGATGATGCTCATCTACCACAACATCACGCCGCCCGAGTACTTCGTCGGCGTGCACCGGGCCCTGGTCCGGCAGTGCTACCACGGCCGCCGCGAGCTGCTGCCGTACCGGACGCGGTGTGAGCTGGCGCTCGGCGACTCGGAGTACAACCGTCGCGAGCTCGAGGACGCCGGATTCCCGCGCACGGCCGTCCTGCCCGTCGTGCCCGACTTCAGCCACCTCGACGTGGCGCCCGATACCCGCATCTACGACGCATACGACGACGAGTGGACCAACGTCCTGTTCGTCGGGCGGCTCATTCCGAACAAGCGGCCCGACAACCTCATCAGGTTCGTCCACGCCTACCGTGCGCTCTACAACCGGCGCACGCGGCTGATCCTCGCCGGGTCGTACGGCGGCTTCGAGAAGTACCTCGCGCAGCTGCACAGGCTCGTGGCCGACCTCGGTGCGGAGGAGATTCACATCCTGGGTCAGGTCACCAACGAGCAGCTGACCGCGCTGTACGACGTGGCGGACCTGTTCCTGTGCGCGAGCGAGCACGAGGGATTCTGTGTGCCGCTCATGGAGGCCTTCTACAAGCGGATCCCGGTGATGGCCTATGCCGCGGCCGCGGTGCCCGAAACGATGGATGGCGCCGGTGTGCTGTACGACACGACGGATCCGCGCCAGGTGGCCGCCATCGTCCACGCCACGCTCGACAGTGCCGCGCGCAGCGACGACATCGTCGCCGGGCAGGACGCGGTGCTCGCCCGGCTGCTGGCGCGCGATTTTCCGAAGCTCGTGCTCGACTTCGTCGCGCAGGCCTTCGAAGCGCCGCGCATGCCACCGCCGGCAGTCGAGCCGGACTTCTGGCGTCAGTTCGCGCTGGCCAACGAGCTCGACGTCATCCGACAGACGCGACCGGCGGCCTTCCGCGCGCTGCCGCCGGATCCGCGCGACGCGACACTCGCGCGGCTGGACCATCGGCTGTGATCATCAACCAGTGGGTGCCGGCCGCGCACGCCGGCGACGCCGTCGGCGACAACGCCCGCCAGCTGCGCGCGCTTTTCAGGCGGCTCGGCCACACCTCCGATCTGTTCGCCCTGACGATCGACGACGCGCTCGAAGACGACGTGCGGCGATGGTCATGGGCGGAATCGCGCGATGCCGACGTGACGATCCTCCACTTCGCGATGCCGTCGCCGCTCTCGGCGGCCTTCGCCACGCTGCCCGGCGCGCGAGTGCTCTGCTACCACAACGTCACGCCGCCCCACTTCTTCGCGCCGTTCGATCGGGGAATTGCCGCCCTGACGGTCCGCGGCCGCCGCGAGCTCGCGAGCCTGGCCGGTCGCGTCGACCTCGCACTCGGCGTCTCGGACTACAACCGGCGCGAGCTCGAGGCGATGGGTTTCGAGCCCACGGGCATCCTGCCGCTGCTCGTGGACACGGCCCGGCTGCGCGCCGCGCCTCCGGTGCCGCCGCTCGAGCGGATGCTGCAGGACGGACTGGCCAATATCCTGTTCGTGGGCCGGATCGCCCCGAACAAGAAGATCGAGGACCACATCCGCATGGCCGAGGTCTACAAGCGGTACGTCGACGTCCAGTACCGCTTCCTGTTCGTCGGCCGCACCGATGCCGTGCCGGCCTACTATGCGGGCGTTCGCGCGCTGCTGCGCGAGCTCGACATGCCGCCCGATCGGTTCTGGTTCACCGGTCCGGCGACCGACGCGGAACTGGCCGCCTACTACCGCAACGCGCACGCCTACGTGTCGCTCAGCGAGCACGAGGGCTTCTGCGTGCCGCTCGTCGAGGCCATGGCCATGGACGTGCCGGTGCTCGCCTACGGCGCCGCCGCCGTGCCCGAGACGCTCGGCGGCGCAGGAATCTGCTTCACGCCGAAGGATCTGGAAGTCGCCGCCGAGCTGCTCGGCGCGCTGGTCTACGATCACGGGCTGCGCGAGCGCGTGCTCGAGGGTCAGCGCGCCCGCCTCCGGGCCTTCTCGCGTGAGACGCTCGAGGCGCGCATTGTCGGGGCGCTGGCGCCGGTCGGCCTGGCCTGAGCCGATGGGAAGGAGTCGCACAGGGTGAAGATCGCGTTCATCGTTCAGCGCTACGGCACCGAGATCCTCGGCGGCTCGGAGTACCACTGCCGGCTCATCGCCGAACGGCTCGCCGAGCGCCACCAGGTGGAGGTGCTGACGAGCTGCGCGCGCGACTACATCACCTGGGCGAACGAGTATCCCGAAGGAACCGACCGCGTCAGGGGCGTGACCGTCCGCCGCTTTCCGGTGGCGGAGACACGGGACATCGAGAGCTTCAACCGCTACTCGGAGTGGATTTTCACGTCGCGCCACTCGCGGCAGGACGAAATGGAGTGGCTCCGCCGCCAGGGGCCATGGGTGCCGTCACTCGTCGAATACCTGGAGCGGCACCACCATCAGTACGACGTCCTGATCTTCTTTACCTATCTCTACGCGCCAACCGTACTGGGCATCCGGGTCGCGCCGCACAAGAGCCTGCTCGTGCCCACCGCGCACGATGAGCCGGCCATCCGGCTCGGCATCTACCGCGACGTCTTCGCCGCACCGGCCGGTATCGTCTGGAACACGGAAGTCGAGCGGCGCTTCGTCACCGCACACTTCGACCTGCGCGCGATTGTCGAAGATGTCGTCGGATGCGGCGTCGATCTGCCCGAGGGCGTGGCGATTACCGACGAGGACGACCGCGAAGGGCTTGCGCCTCCGAGCCGTGAGGCACTCGCGCCCCACCTGCAGGGCCCGGCCATCGCCTTCCGCCGCCGGCACCGGATCCATTCGCCGTTCGCGCTCTATGGCGGCCGGATCGATCCCGGGAAGGGCTGCGAGGAGATGCTCGAGTACTTCCGGACCTACGTCGACGAAGGCGGCGAGGGCATGCTCGTCCTGATGGGTACCAAGCTCATGCCGATTCCCGACGATCCGCACGTGCGGTTCGCCGGCCTCCTGCCTGACGCCGAACGCCTCCACGCGCTCGAGGCGGCGCACGTCGTCATTGTCCCGTCGCCACACGAGAGCCTGTCGCTGCTCGCGCTCGAGGCCTTCGCCATGGGCACGCCGGTGCTGGCCAATGCCCGGTCCGAGGTGCTCGTCGATCACTGCCGGCGGAGCAACGCGGGCTTGTACTACGCCGATCGCTGGGAGTTCGTGGAAGCGCTCTCGCTGCTGATGCGCGATGCCGCGCTGCGCGAGGCGCTCGGCCGCAACGGCAAGGCGTACGTCAACCGGCACTACCGGTGGGAGACGATCATCGGCAAGTACGAGCGGATGTTCGCGCGGCTGCGACCCGCGCAACGGCCGGCCGGCCGCGAACGGGAGCGGGAGCGCGTCGACCGGCGGGATCGCGGACGCGAGCAGCGGCGCGGCCGCGGCGATCGCCGCCCGCGGCGCTGACGCGCGCCGCGTCAGGTGCCGGTGCGCTCGGCGTCCGGCTCCGGCTCGCTGCGCTCGCCCGAGCCCCGGCGACGCCGCGGCACGATCTCGTAGCGCTTGATCATCTCGTTGAGCGTCGTCGCCTTGATGTGCAGCAGCTCGGCGGCGCGCTTCTGCACGCCGCCGGCCGCCTCGAGGGCCGCCTCGATGTAGCGCCGCTCGTGCCCCGTGATGACCTCGCGGAAGTGGATGCCCTCGTCGGGAATCACCACCTCCGGCACCTCGACACCCGGCTCGTCGCTCACGTGGTCGGGAATCAGGTCGACGCCGATTTCCCGGTCGGGGCAGAGCACGACGGCACGCTCGATCACGTTCTCGAGCTCGCGGACGTTGCCCGGCCAGTGGTACGCCATGAGTCGATCCATGGCCTCCGGCGTCAGAATCATCGACGGCCGGCCGCTCTCCTTCGTGAACTTGTCGAGGAAGTGCTGTACGAGCAGCGGAATGTCCTCCTTGCGCTCGCGCAGCGGCGGCAGCTTCACGAGGATGACATTGAGGCGGTAGAACAGGTCCTCCCGGAACTTTCCTTCCCGCACGAGCGCCTTCAGGTCCGCGTTGGTGGCCGCGATGATGCGGACGTCGACCTTGATGGTCTCGACACCTCCCAGGCGCATGAACTCGCGCTCCTGAATCACGCGCAGCAGCTTCGCCTGTGTCTCGAGCGGGACGTTGCCGATCTCGTCGAAGAAGATCGTCCCCTTGTCGGCAACCTCGAAGAGCCCCTTCTTGGGTGCGACCGCACCGGTGAAGGCGCCCTTCACGTGTCCGAACAGGTTCGACTCGAGCAGATCCGGCGGCAGCGTGCCCGAGTTCACCGTGACGAACGGCTTGTCGGCGCGGGCCGAGTGCCGGTGGAAGGCGCGCGCCACGAGCTCCTTGCCCGTACCGCTCTCGCCCTGAATGAGAACCGTCGCGCGGCTCGGCGCCGCACGCGCAATCAGGTCGTAAACGGCGCGGATGCGGCTGCTCCCGCCGATCAGTTCGCCGAAGCGGTGCGTGTCGGAGCGGAGCTGCTCGCGCAGCGCGCTGTTCTCGCGCACCAGACGCCGCCGCTCGACCGCGTTGCGCAGCACGACGAGCACTTCGTCGTTCTTGAACGGCTTCGTGAAGTAGTGGAAGGCGCCCTGCTTCGTCGCCGCGATCGCGCTCTCGATCGTTCCGAACGCCGTGATCATCACGACCGGCAGGTCCTCGTCGAAGCGGCGGATCTCCTCGAGCACCTCGAGACCGTTGCGGTCGGGCAGCATCAGGTCGAGCAGGACCGCGTCGAGCGGGCCGGCGGCGACCTGTTCCATGCCCTCGGTCGCCGTTGCCGCCGTACGGACGCGATAGCCCTCGGCGCTGAGCAGAGCCTCGAGTGCCTCACGGATGATCTCTTCGTCGTCGATGATGAGGATGGAAGCGGTATCAGTCATCGTCGAGCTCGGCGCGTCAGGCATGCGTCACGCCGGTGGTGGCGTCGCGTTCGGCCGCCGGCGATGGTTCGGCCAGCGGCAGCACGAGACGGAAGCGGGTCCCCTGCTGAGGATCGCTGTCGCACGTCAGCGTACCACCATGCTCCTGGACGATACCGTACGTGACCGAGAGCCCGAGGCCGGTGCCGCGCCCGTCGGCCTTCGTCGTGAAGAAGGGATCGTAGATTCGCGCCAGGTGCTCGGACGGAATGCCGATACCCGTGTCGGCCACTTCGACGAGCGCTTCGCTGCCGCTCGTGGCGGTCGTCACCGTGAGCGAGCCGCCGCGCGGCATGGCGTCGCGGGCGTTGAGGAACAGGTTCAGGAACACCTGCTGCAGCTTGTACTCGACGCCGCGCACCAGCACGGGCGGCCCGTCGAGGTGCCGGCGCACCTGGATGCGGTGGTTGCGGAACTGGTGCTCGAGCAGCGACAGCACGTCGCTGATCGTCGCGTTCAGGTCGACCACGCGCATCTCGCCGCCCGAGGGCCGCGCCAGGTTCAGCAGGCTGTTCACGATCTTCGCCGCGCGGAACGTCTGCTGCTCGATCTTCTCGAGCAGCTGCGTATCCGGATCGCCCGGATCGGCGCGGTCCAGGAGCATCTGCGTGAAGCTCGAGATGCCGGTGAGCGGCGTGTTCACCTCGTGCGCCACGCCGGCCGCCAGCAGGCCGATGGCCGCCATCTTCTCGGACAGCCGGAGCTGCTCCTCGAGGTTGGCGCGGTCGGTCACGTCTTCGATCACGATGATCCACCCGGCCTGCTCGTCCTCGGTCGTCTGGAACGGCGCGATCGCGGTGTTGACGAGCAGCTGCCGGCGTTCCTCACCGACGCCGACGTCGAGCGGAATGCGATACATCGACGCGCCGAGCGGCGACTCGCGCCGCGCCGCCTGCAGCCCCTCGACGAAGGGCCGGTTGAACAGGTCGCCCAGATCGCGCCCGAGCGCCTGCTGCCGGCCGACGCCGACCAGCGTCTCCATGCGCCGGTTCCACCGCAGCACCCGATCCTGCAGGTCGACGACGACGAGGCCGTCGCTGAGCGACTCGACCACGCTGTCGCTGAACTGCCGGAGCCGCTCGATTTCACCCGCCTTGGCGCTCAGTTCGTCGTACAGGCGCGCGTTCTCGAGCGCCGTCGCCGCCTGTGCCGCGACGCCGTTGAGCAGCGTGATGTCCTCGCTGTTGAGCGGTTCGCCGTGCGGCCGGTGTCCGAACGCCAGCACGGCAATGGTCACCTCGTTCGACACACACGGCACGAAGCCGTTCAGCCCCGACTCGCGCCAGACGGCCAGCTCCTGCGGCGACATCCGGCGCGTGGCCGCGTCGCCGAGCACGACCGTCTGCCCCAGTGACAGCCGCGCGCCGAGCACCGACGACGGCTCGATGACGCGATCGAACGGCCCGTCGAAGCCGGCGGCCTTGAACGGACGGAAGCGCTGGGCCGTCGGCGCGCCCGACGACAGGAACAGCACCATGCGATCGACGCCGAGCGTCTCGCGGACGCGCTCGACCAGGCGCGTGCTCAGCCGCTGCAGATCGAGATCGCTGTTGAGCTCGCGAGCGAACGAGACGAGCGCGCGCCGGTAATCGTACCGGTCGCGGTAGTAGAGCCGGTCGAGCGCGTTCTGGATTGACGTCCGGAGCGTCGGCGCGACCAGCGCGACGATGAGCGTCGCGAGCAGCGCCCAGAAGCTGCCGCGATCGTCGCTGTCGGCGGGCAGGACCAGGCCGACGAGGATCAGCGTGCCGTTGTAGATGGCCGCCAGGAGCACCACCACCGCCGCGGCCACCATCGCCTTCTTGATGATGACCTCGATGTCCATCAGCCGGTAGCGCACCAGCGCCGAGGCGAACGACAGCGGCACGCAGCCGAGCAGCACCGCCGTGTACTCGGTGTACGGCAGCGGGAAGCCGGCCAGCAGCGGCACGACGTAGAGGCCGACGAACGGCAGTACGCCGACGGCCGATCCCCAGACGATCCAGCGGAGCTGCCGCTTGGCCGTCACCGACCGCAGCCGGCGCAGCGCGAGCGTCATCAGCGTCAGGCCGGCCAGCAGACAGATCGCCAGGTAGACGTAGGCCGAGCGCTCGACACCAAGCAGCACGGCCGTCGCCGCCTGCCCCTCGAACGCGCCGCGGACTGCCGCGACACGCGCCAGGCCGATGATCGCCGCCGGCGCGTAGAAGAGCACGAGCGAGGCGCGCCCGGCGCGCGTCCGGACCCAGGCATTGGGCCGCTCGGGGAAGACGAGCGCGAAGTGCAGGAACAGCGGCGGCAGCAGCAGCCGCGCCACCAGGTCGGCCCAGTCGAAGACGTAGTCGAGCCGGTCGTACCGGCCCGCCGCGGTAAACGCGAGCACGCCGAAGAACGCGACCGTGAGCCAGAAGAAGTGCAGCGTGGCCTGATCGTGCGGCCGCCGCAGGCGAACCGACGCGCCGACAATGACGGCGAGGATGCCGACAAGCGCCAGCGAGTAGTACAGGGCGTGCTGGACGACCGGCGAGCTTTCGAGCGTGAGACTCAACGGCAGGTCGGCCGACGCGCGCTGCACGAGATAGACGCGAGCCTGGCCTGCGGCGCCGGCCTGCATGAGCGAAGCCACCTGCGAGACCGACGTGATCTCCTGCCCGTCGATCGCGAGCAGCACGTCGCGCGGCTGGATGCCCGCACGCGCACCGGCATGATGGGGCGCCACCTCGACGGCGACGACGTTGGCCCCCTCCTGGCGCCAGAGGACGCCGTCCTCAATCTGCCCTTCCCACGTCTTGACGACCGCGATGTTGACGATCGCCAGCGTGACGAGCAGCGCCGCGACGGCCACGGGCAGGCCGACGCGCAGCAGTGAGCGCACGCGGCCCGGGGCCGCGGGCGTCAGCACGAGAGCGGCGTCCCGTCCGTTCATCAGAAGCGCATCTGGAGCCCGCACGTCAGGCGGACGGGCGGGGCGACGGTCAGCAGCTCGTCGTAATAGCCGCCCGGCTCCTGCAGCTCGCGGTGCAGCGTGCGGATCGACACGAGCAGATTCACGTCGCCGCGGCCCAGAGGCCTGACGGGCAGCAGCTGCCGCACCTCGAGGGCGTAGCGCGCGTCGAAGCCGCCCAGCGCGGAGTAGGGACGGCTGTAGCCGGAATTGAGGCGCAGGGCCACGTTGATCTTCGTCGACGTCACGGGCACGTCGGCATCGACCGACGCCGTGATGTCGTGCAGCTGCTCGACGCCGCGCCGCAGCACCGAACCGGCACGCTCGAAGACCGCCTCGGCGGTCGCCCCGCCCCGCCACATCGCGAAGGTGCGCGAGTAGTCGATCGACGCCACGACCGACGGTCCGATTTCACCGGCAATCCCGATGATCCAGCCGTCGACATCGACGTGTCCGGGCGACGCCAGGTAGTAGTGGCCGACCTGGCTTGCGTCGTCGAGGCCGAAGACGGTGGCCACCTGGTTCGTGGAGCGCTCGACGAAGCGGCGGATCCGCAGCCGCGGGCCGACCGCCGACGCGGCCGCTCCCGGAAGCGGCGCGTCGATGCCGACCTCGTAGGCGGCAATGCCCTGCGCGTCGAGTGCGCCGCCCGGTTCGAGCGCCGAGAACGTCCGCTCGGGCGGCAGCCAGAGACCGGCCGTCGACGGTGCGGCAAACTCGCCGGCGCCCGGCGCCACCTCGTGCGGCGAGGCCGCGGCGACGATGGCGAAGCCGCCGGGCAGTTCCTGTCGCAGGCCCACGCGCGCGCTGACGAGCGTCGGATCAGCCAGGTAGTCGTAGCGCTCGACGCGAAGCCCCGACTCGATCGTGAGCGCGGGCGTCAGCGTCCAGATGTCCGAGAAGTACACGCCGCCGGCGCGTCGGACGGTGTCGACCGGCGCGAGCGACTGCCCGATGACGACGTCGTCGGCGAACGTCTGAGCGCTGTAGCTGACACCGGCGCGGAAGGCATGCCGGCGATCCTCGTTCGACCAGTAGTCGCCGGCCAGCGTCCAGGCGGCCCGTTCGCCGCCGGCCAGCGAGGTGCGGACGCTCCACTCACCGTGCCGGCCCACCGGTGCCCCGAGCACGACGTAGGCCACGCCGCGCGGCCACTGGCTGGCGGGCAGCTCGCCATCGGCGTTGAGCGCTCCCGTCGTGACCACATCGACCCGCCCGGTCACGTCGGCCAGCGTCCACGGCGATGCGGGGCGCCCGGTGGATCCCTGCCAGGCCGCAGCCACCGGCCGCTCGTCGCGCAGCGCGGTGCGCGGCAGGTGGCGCAGTCGCCATGCGGCCTCGCTCAACGTGCGCCCGGCGTCGTCGGGCGTCCCGGCCGGCTCGTCGAGCACGTCGGGCTGCGCCGTCGACGCGAGCACGAGGCGCGCATCGCCCTCGTCGGCGCGAATCAGCGTGATGGAGCGCGAAAGGCGGTCGTCGTTCCGGACGTAGACCGCTTCGCGGTACGTCGAGATATAGCCGTCGCGCGTCGCCCGCAGCACGTACGGACCGGGCGGCACGCGCAGGGTGAAGAAGCCGTGCGCATCGGTTCGCGCCATGGCGACCGTCGTCCCCATGGCCAGCACGCTGACGCCTTCGAGCGCCGCGCCCGCCTCGTCGGTGACGCGGCCGACGATGCCCGTTGCCGGCGGCGCGGCCGAGGCGCTGACGCTGAGCGGGGCCGGTGCGGCCGTCTGGGCGGCGGCCTGGTCGAAAGCGGCGAAACAGAGGAACGCGGCGAGGACGGGCAGGCAGCGGCTCATAAACCCTCTCGACGGAACGCGGGCAGACCTCACATCGAAGAATGGCGCGGGATCGCCGTATCGTAGCAGCCCCCCGGGAGCAGCGCCAGCGGCGCCGACGCCGGCGCCGGGCCTTCCGGTTCTGCGTGATATCATGCCGGTTTTCCGGGCACCCCGGAGTATCAATCCGGACCGCCCGAGCTTCCGTTCCGGGCCATTTTTCCGTCTCCAGGAGACCCTCACGTGACGATCCGCAGCATTCAGGGGCGCGAGATCCTCGACTCGCGCGGCAATCCCACCGTGGAAGTGGATGTGACTCTCGATTCGGGCGCGTTCGGCCGGGCCGCCGTCCCGTCGGGCGCCTCGACCGGCACCCGTGAAGCGCTCGAGCTGCGCGACGGCGACAAGAGCCGGTATCTCGGCAAGGGCGTCACCAGGGCCGTCGCCCACGTCAATGGCGAGATCGCGAAGGCTCTGGTCGGCCAGCCGGCCGATCAGCGGGCGATCGACGCGAAGATGATCGAGCTCGACGGCACGCCGAACCTGGGCCGGCTTGGCGCCAATGCGATTCTGGGCGTGTCGATGGCGCTCGCGCGCGCCGTGGCCGCCGGCCGCGGCGTCCCCCTGCACGAGCACCTGGCGACGCTGGTGCCGGAAGAGGCGCGCAGGGGCGGGCCGCTGCTGCCGGTCCCGATGATGAACATCCTCAACGGCGGCGCCCACGCCGACAGCAACGTCGACTTCCAGGAATTCATGATCATGCCGGTCGGGGCGCCGACCTTCGCCGATGCACTGCGGTCGGGCGTCGAGACGTTCCACGCGCTGCGCAGCATCCTGAAGAAGCGCGGCCTGAGCACCGGCGTCGGCGACGAGGGCGGCTTTGCCCCGAACCTCAAGTCGAACCGCGAGGCTGTCGAGGTCGTGCTCGAAGCCGTCACGGCCGCAGGCTACGCGCCCGGGCGCGACATGTATCTTGCGCTCGACGTCGCCTCGAGCGAGTTCTTCGACGAGGAGCAGAAGCACTACAACCTCAGGAAGTCGGGCGAAGGCATCAAGACGACCGACGAGATGATCGCGCTCTATCAGGAGTGGACGACGCAGTACCCGATCATCTCGATCGAGGACGGCCTGGCCGAGGGTGACTGGCCCGGCTGGCAGAAGCTGACCGCCGCGCTCGGCTCGCGCGTGCAGCTGGTCGGCGACGACGTGTTCGTGACCAACCCGAAGATCCTGAAGGAAGGCATCGAGCAGAAGGTCGGCAACGCGCTGCTCGTCAAGCTGAACCAGATTGGCACGGTCAGCGAGACGCTCGCGGCCGTCGAGATGGCGCGCCAGGCCGGCTACGCCAGCGTCATCTCGCACCGGTCGGGCGAGACCGAGGACACGACGATCGCCGACCTGGCGGTCGCCACGTGCGCCGGCCAGATCAAGACCGGCTCGGCGAGCCGGTCGGATCGCACGGCCAAGTACAACCAGCTGCTTCGTATCGAAGAGGCTCTCGGCCAGGCGGCCCGCTATGCGGGGCGCGCGGCCATCAGGCAGCTGTCGTAACCATCGTTTTCTCACCGGAGCGCGCGGGCCCGACGGCCCGCGCGACAGACGCCATGTACAAAGTTGTTCTGCTGCGCCACGGCGAAAGCACCTGGAACCACGAGAACCGGTTCACCGGCTGGACCGACGTCGACCTGAGCGCGAAGGGCATCGAAGAGGCGCACGCCGCCGGGCGGCTGCTGCGCGAGGAGGGCTACGGCTTCGACGTGGCCTACACGTCGGTGCTCAAGCGCGCGCTGCGCACCTGCTGGATCGCCCTCGATGAGCTCGACCTGCTCTGGATCCCGATGATCAAGAGCTGGCGGCTCAACGAACGGCACTACGGCGCGCTGCAGGGGCTGAACAAGGCCGAGACGGCCGCAAAGCACGGCGAGGAACAGACGAAGATCTGGCGCCGCAGCTTCGATACGCCGCCGCCGCCGCTCGATCGCGACGATCCACGGCACCCGCGGCACGATCCGCGCTACGCGGGGCTGTCGGAGTCGGAGCTGCCGTCCACCGAGTCGCTCAAGGACACGATCGCGCGGTTCGTTCCCTACTGGACGGAGACGATCGCACCCGACGTAAAGGCAGGCCGGCGGGTCCTGATCGCCGCGCACGGCAACAGCCTGCGCGCGCTCGTGAAGTACCTCGACGGCATCTCGGACCAGGACATCGTCGGGCTCAACATCCCGACGGGCATCCCGCTGGTGTACGAGCTCGACGAAGCGCTGAAGCCGATCCGCAGCTACTACCTGGGAGATCCGGAAGCGGCACGGAAGGCCGCCGAAGCGGTGGCCAACCAGACGAAGGGCTGAAAGGCGCTACTCGACTTCGGTGCCGGTCGCCTCGTCGGCCGAGATCCGGAGCGACTTGAGGAACCGCCGGTCGTTGGCGCTCATCTCGAACGACGAGCGCGGCGACTGGCGGCCCTTGCCGCGCGCAGGGGCATTGCGATCGGCGAAGCCGATCACGGTTTCGAGGGAGATTCGCATCTCGAGACCGGCGGCACGCGCCTTCTCGCGGCAGGCTTCGACGGCCGGATCCTTCGCCACCGCAGCGGCAATGGCATCGGTCATCTCGCGCGCCAACTGGTTCATCAGCGAGTCCATGCGAACCTCCGTGCTGCGCCTGGGATCACGACACCCCCGGGGATTGATTCCAGGTCGGACGGGAGCGGCCGGCCTGCCGGCATCCGGCTGCCGGAAAGAAGACGGGGCATGAGGCGGGTCTCGAACACGTCGAAAACCTGGCGCGCATTGTAAGAAGACGCTCACGGCACTGTCAAACCGCCGCGCCCTTGCCGTCGCCTCCACACCGCCGGCGGGCCGTCGTCACGTAGAATGCCCGCATGCCCGACTCTCCGGTCGAACCGGGCCTCCCTTCCCGCATTTTCCCGCCAGATCTCGAAGATGGCGACGTCTATCCCGGCGTCTTCCCGTACACGCGCGGCATCCAGCCCACGATGTATCGCGGCCGACTCTGGACCATGCGGCAGTACGCCGGCTTCGGGACGGCCGAAGAATCGAACGCCCGCTACCGGTATCTGCTGTCGCAGGGCGTAACGGGGCTGAGCGTCGCCTTCGACCTGCCGACCCAGATGGGCTACGACTCGGACCATCCGCTGGCCTCCGGCGAGGTCGGCCGCGTCGGCGTGGCGATCGACTCGATCGACGACATGGAACGGCTGTTTGCCGACATCCCGCTCGAGCGCGTCTCGACGTCGATGACGATTAACGCCACGGCCATCGTCCTGCTCGCGATGTACGTCGTCCTGGCGCGTCGGCGCGGGGTGCCGCCTGCCGCGCTGAACGGGACGGTGCAGAACGACATCCTGAAGGAGTACGTCGCACGCGGCACGTACATCTACCCGCCGCGACCGTCGCTGCGCATCGTGACCGACGTCTTCGCCTGGTGCGGGCGCGAGATGCCGAACTGGAACACGATCTCGATCAGCGGCTACCACATCCGCGAGGCGGGCTCGACCGCCGTGCAGGAAGTCGCCTTCACGCTGGCGAACGCCATCGCGTACGTCGAGCAGGCACGCGCCGCCGGACTCGACATCGACCGCATCGGACAGCGGCTCTCGTTCTTCTTCGCGGCGCACAACGACTTCATCGAGGAGATCGCGAAGTTCCGCGCGGCGCGCCGCCTCTGGGCCCACATCATGCGCGACCGGTTCGGTGTCCAGAGCCCGAAGGCGCAGCAGCTGCGCTTTCACGCGCAGACGGCCGGGAGCACGCTTACGGCGCAGCAGCCCGACAACAACATCGTGCGCGTCGCCGTCCAGGCCATGGCCGCCGTCCTCGGTGGCACGCAGTCGCTGCACTGCAACGGCAGGGACGAAGCGCTGGCGCTGCCGACCGAAACGTCGGCCACGCTGGCGCTGCGCACGCAGCAGATCATCGCGGCCGAGACCGGGGTGGCGAACACGGTCGACCCGGTCGGCGGCTCATGGGTCATCGAGGAGCGGACACGCCAGATCGAACGCGACGCAGCCGCGCTCATCGCACGCATCGATGAATTCGGGGGGACGCTGGCGGCCATCGAACGCGGCTGGATCCAGCGCCAGATTCAGGAGGCCGCCTACCAGGCGCAGCTGGCCGTCGACCGCGGCGAGCAGACGATCGTCGGCGTCAACCGCTTCCAGTCGAACGAAGATGTTTCGATTCCGCTGCTCCGCATCCCCGAGGAAGTGGAAGCAAGGCAACGCGCCGCCGTCGCCTCGGTACGCGCGAGCCGCGATGCTGATCTGGTCGCCCGACGCATCGCCGACATCGAGGCCGCCGCGCGCGAGGGCCGGAACCTGATGCCACCGATCATCGAGGCGGTCGACGCGCGCGCCACGCTTGGGGAAATGGCGGACGCACTCCGGCGCGTCTTTGGCGTACACGCGCCGGCCGACTGACGTTCCGACCGGCGCGACCCGTACGTGAAGCCGCCGACGCGGGACGGCCCGGGAGCATGCCCGGGCACCGCCTCGCATCGGCGCGTCGCCTGATCGTCTGCGGTTACTGCGGCGCGACGACGACCGTGAAGGCGCCGCTGTTGTCGTTGAGCCCGCTGTCGTTGACGCTCAGGAACAGCTGGCCGTCGGCCGGCATCACGACCGATTCCTGGCTGCCGATCTGGAAGACCGACCCGCCGCCGCGGCCGCTGCCGCCCACACGTCCGATGAGCGCGCCCTGCGGCACGCTGGGCATCGGCGCGTTCGAGTCGAACAGCCCGTCCTGGCTGCCGGCCGGCGTCGCGACGTGACCGCGCGGGCTGAAGCGGATTTCACCGCTCGCCTGGAACCGCACGGTCTGGCCGCGCGAGACCGTGATGTTCGTCGGCGTCCAGCGCGTACGCGCCGAAACAGTGATCGTCTGCCCCTGGAGCGAGCCTCCCGAGCCGCCGGCCGAATCGCCGCCGTCGACGCGGGTCATGTAGATCCGCTGCACTTCGTCGGCGTTGACGGTCCGCTCGCCGCCGCTCGTGCGGAACGTGATCCGCAGCGGTGTCGTACCGCCGACGTCGTAGAACTCGCCCTGGACAGTCTCACCGTTCCTGAGTACGAGCAGGTTCGTGCCAGCCGGCAGATTCTTCGCCGCCTCGGGCGCGTCGGCCGCCGGATCGCCGAAATCGATGATGCGGACGTCGCCGCGCGGAATCTGGCGATCCTGGCCATTGACGCGGAACGTGAAGCCCGAACCTCCAAGATCGACGAGCTGTCCCTGCAGCCGTTCGCCCGATGCCAGCGTGAGCGTCGCGTTCTGCTGCGCCGCAACAGTAACGACTGCCGCTGTCGCAACCGCAAGACACGTTGTGACCCAGTGGCGCATGACAAGTCCTCCGTGGCGGGGAGCCGTGCTTCCGATCCTACATGAGAAATCGCCCGATTCGACCGCGGATCGACCCCATCGCACTGGCAGGCAATGTGCTTATCAGTGCCGGTTACGCCGATTCACACCGGCAGCCACTGGAACATCGGCGCACCCGATTCCGTGCCGCGGATCACGTCGACCCAGATCGGCGTGCCCTCATGACTGACGCGGATCCTGTCGCCCTTCACCTCGAGCACGTCGAGTCCCTGCGCAGCCATCGCCGGCCGCATCTGGTTGAGGAGCGCCTCGGCGTCGGCCTTCGTCCGTACCCTCGACACGTCGAACTGCATCGCCGCCCGCGCGAACCGGTACTTCGTGCTGTGGCTGGTCGCGATCTTCACCTCGGAAAAGCCCGTGAGCTGGTCCGACCGTCCGGGCACCGACGTCGTTGGCGCGCCCTCGCCGGCCGCAGACGCAGCGCCCAGCACGTTGTTGAGCACGGCCGTGAACTCCTCGGTCGTGAGCTGACCGTCCCGATTGGTGTCGAACACCTGCAGCAGCTGCTGCGCAATCGCGCCGATACCCGTACCGGCCGTTCCGTTCACGATGGACATACGTCGACCTCCGGTACGAAGCAAGGCAACGTTCGTGCCGACCCCGCGCCGAGGATGCACCCGTCGTCGAACGGCATCAGCCGGCTGCCGTGTCGACACCCCGTCCAGCGCGGTCGGCGTATCGACACCCTGCTTGCGGTCCCGGGCGCCCGCTCGTGCACAATGTCGCCATCATGGCTCGACTCGCTCTTCCTGCCATCGTCGCGCTGGTCGCAGTCGCCGCGACAGTGACAGCGGCCGGCCAGGAACGCTTCTCGTTCTTCGTGGCAAGCACGCCGGACAGCGTCGAGCGCATGCTCACGCTCGCGGATCTGCGCGACGACGACGTCGTCGTGGATCTCGGCTCCGGCGACGGCCTGATTCCGATCACGGCCGCCACGATGAATCCCCGGCTGCGGGGGTGGGGCGTGGAGATCAATCCGGATCTCGTCGAACGATCGAACCGGCGGGCGGCGGAAGCCGGCGTCGCCGACCGCGTCCGGTTCTTCCACCAGAACGCCTACGATGCCGACCTGCGCGAGGCGACGGTCGTGACGATGTGGCTGTTTCCCGAAATGATGCGCCTGCTGCGACCGATCATCCTGGAGCGCGCGCGGCCGGGCACGCGCGTGCTCACCAGCACGTGGCACCTGGGCAGCTGGGAGCCCGATGCCGTCGACGACCGGGGCTACCCGAAGATCTTTCTCTACATCGTCCCTGCCCGCGTCGCCGGCGGCTGGCGGTGGGAGCTCGAGCTCGACGGGCGGCGGCATCAGTACGACGTGCTGCTCGAGCAGCAGTTCCAGAAAGTGGAGGGTGTCGCACGCGTCGGCTGGCGGCGCGAAGTCCTCGAGGCGGTCCAGCTTCGCGGCGCCGAACTCGCCTTCGAGCTTCGAATCACGGTCGAGGGTTCGGGGCTGACACACCACGCCTTCCGGGGCCGCGTCGATGGCGACGCGATCGTCGGCACGGTCGACGTTGCTCCGGCGACCGGCGAGCCGCGCACGCTCACCTGGCGGGCCGTCCGGACCGGACGCTCGACCTACTTCGACCCCACGGGCACGCACATGTTCGACCCGTCGACGTCCCGCCTCGGGCCGACAGACATCCCCTGAGCCGTCGGCGCTGAGGGCTGCCGGCGGCGCCATGTCTCCTGTTGTCGAGGCGCCGCCCGGTGCATAACATTCCGCCATGCCGGGTCGCGCCGACCTGCTTTCGGTTCCTGCCGGGTACTTCCGCGAGCTGCTGGACGGGATGATCGAGGGCTGCCAGATCATCGGCCCCGACTGGCGCTACCTCTACCTGAACGAAGCGGCGGGACGCCACGCACGCAGACCGATCCGCGAACTGCTTGGCCGAACGATGCCCGAGGTGTACCCCGGCATCGAGCACACCGAGGTGTTCGGCGTGCTGAAGACCAGCCTGGAAACGGGTCAGGTGATGCGGACGACGCACCGCTTCGTCTATCCCGACGGCGACTCGGCATGGTTCGACCTGCGCATTCAGCCGATTCGGGAAGGCCTCTTCGTGATGTCGCTCGACGTCACGGATCACAAGCTGGCCGAGCTGGATCTCCGGCGTCAGCTGAGCCGGCTCGATGCCCTGCGCAACATCGACAGGGCGATCCTGGGCACGACCGACTGGCGCGTCGCAGTACGCACCGTCGTGCATGAAACGCGCGAACAGCTGGGCGTCGATGGCGTGCTCATCGCCACGCTCGACCGGGGGACCAACCGGCTGACGCTCGCGGCCGAAGGCGGCTTTCCCGCGCCGCCGGTCACGAGCTCGATCCCGCTCGGCCGCGGGATCTGGGGCCGTGCCGCCGTCGAGGGGCGGACGATTGCCGCGCCGGCCATCGATCATTCCGTTGAAGACGGCCCGGACGACTGGCTGTCGGCCGGTCGCCGCACGCGGTCGGCCTATGCGACGCCGCTCGTCGCGAAGGGCGAGCTCATCGGCGTCCTGGCTGTCGACGTTGCCGCCGGCCTCGACGCCGATCGCTCCTGGCTGTCGTTCTTCGAGGCGCTCGCCGGCCAGACGGCGATGGCGATCGATGCGGGCCGGCTGTTCGCGGATCTGCAGCGGACGAACCTCGAGCTGTCGCTTGCCTACGACGCGACGATCGAAGGCTGGTCGCGCGCGCTCGAGCTGCGCGATCACGAGACCCACGGCCATACCGCGCGTGTGACGCGCGCAACGGTTGCGCTCGCTCGCGCCGCCGGCATCGAGGGCGAGGCGCTCGCGCACGTGCGGCGCGGCGCCCTGCTGCACGACATCGGCAAGATCCGGATTCCCGACGCAATCCTGCGGAAGCCCGGTCCGCTCACGCCCGAGGAAGAGGCGATCATGCGCGAGCATCCGCGCATCGCGTACGAGCTGCTCTGGCCGGTGTCGTACCTGCGGCCGGCGCTCGACATCCCCTACTGCCACCACGAGCGCTGGGATGGCTGCGGCTATCCGAGGCAGCTGCGTGCGGAGCAGATCCCGCTCGCTGCACGGCTCTTTGCCGTCGTCGACGTGTGGGACGCCCTGCGCTCCGATCGGCCGTACCGCGCCGCGTGGCCCGACGACCGCGTGCTCGAGCACATCCGGTCGCAGGCGGGCAGCCACTTCGACCCGCGGGCCGTGAAGCTGTTCCTCGACGTCATCGAGGCCAACCCGGCACTCGGCGCATAGGGCCGCCGCACGGCGGGAGGTTTACCAGGCGTGGTAGTACGGACCGCGCCGGCCGACCTCGATCGGCACCCCGAACAGCTCGGACAGCCGCTCCGACGTCAGCAGCTTCTCCTTCGGCCCATCGTCGACGACACGGCCGTTCTGGAGCAGGATGATGCGCTCGATCTCGGGAATGATGTCGGCCAGGTGATGTGTGACCAGCAGGACGCTCATGCCCGACTGCGCGATCGTCCGCACGGCTTCGCGCAGCTCGTAGGTGGCCTTGAGGTCGAGGCTGTTCGTCGGCTCGTCGAGCACGAGCGACGACGGATCGTGAACGAGCGCACGCGCGATCACGACGCGACGGACCTCGCCCGACGACATCTCGGTCAGCAGGCGGTCGCCCAGGTGGCCGACGCCGAGCCTGGCGAGCAGCTCGTCGGCCTTCTCGCGCATCTCGGGCGTGACGACGTGATGCTCCCAGACGCCGATGCTCGAGAAGAACCCGGAGATGACCGTGTCACGCGCCGTGACGCGGCGCGGCAGCTCGGCAAAATCACTCGACATTCCGCGCGTGCACTCGTCGACGAGGTCGTTCGTGACGATGCCGAGCATGCCACGGAGCTCGCGGACGTCCCAGCGGTCGCGACCGAGGATGCGCAGGTGCGACTCCCCCCGGTTCGTCGCAGGATAGCACTCGCGCGTGAACGTCTTGATCAGCGTCGACTTGCCGCAGCCGTTCGGGCCGAGGATCGCCACGTGCTCACCGACCGCGACGCGGAGCGAGACGCCATCGAGGGCAAGCGTCTCACCCCGGTAGACCGAGACGTTGTGGCAGTCGATGAGGGGCGGCTGCCCGGTAACCGGCGCGCTCACTGTTCCAGCACGCGCAGGCTGGCCAGCTGTACGCAGACCGCCACGACTTCCATCGCCAGCTCCACCTGCTCGACGGGCGGCAGCGACGGCGCGATACGCAGATTCCGATCGCGTGGATCTCTCCGGAGCGGATAGGTGGATCCGGCCGGCGTGAGCTTGACGCCCGCCGCATCGGCCAGGCGGACGACCTCGGACGCGCAGCCGTCGAGCGTGTCGAGGCTGACGAAATAGCCGCCGCGCGGCTTCGTCCAGGTCGCAATCTGCCGTCCGCCGAGCTCGCGGCTGAAGACCCGGTCGACGGCCTCGAACTTCGGGCGCAGCAGCCCGGCGTGCTTCGCCATGTGCGCACGGACGCCCGCGGCATCGCGGAAGAACCGCACGTGGCGGAGCTGGTTCACCTTGTCGGGCCCGATCGTCTGGATGCCGAGGTGCCGCTTGGCATCGGCGACGTTCGCCGAGCTGGCGGCCATGGCGGCCACGCCGGCGCCCGCCAGTGAGATCTTCGACGTCGACGTGAAGACGAGCGGCCGGTTCGGATGCCCGCCCTCAGCCGCCACGCGCAGGATGTTCAGGAGCGGGTCGGTCGTGTCGTACAGATCGTGCACGGCGTAGGCGTTGTCCCAGAAGATGCGGAAGTCGGGCGCAGCCGTCTTCATCGTGGCCAGGGCACGGACGACCTCGTCGCTGTAGGTGATGCCGGTGGGATTGCTGTACTTCGGCACGCACCAGATGCCCTTGATCGACGCGTCGGACGCCACGAGCTTCTGGATCTGCTCGACGTCCGGGCCGTGCTCGTCCATCTCAATCGGGATCATCTCGATGCCGAAGTGCTCGCAGATGGCGAAGTGGCGATCGTAGCCCGGGCTCGGACAGAGGAACTTCACGCGCCCCTTCGACCACGGCGCGTCGCCGTCGGGAACGCCGTGCAGCAGCGCCCGGACGACCGTGTCGTGCATCATCTGCAGGCTGGCATTTCCCCCGACAATGACACTCGCCGGCGGCACGTCGAGCAGTTCGGCGAACAGGGCCTTCATCTCGGGCAGGCCGTCGACGCCGCCGTAGTTGCGCGTGTCGGTGCCGTCGGCCGCGAGGAAGTCGCCCGCGCCGGGCAGCTCGAGCATCCCGTTCGCAAGATCGAGCTGCTCGGGCGAGGGCTTGCCTCGCGTCATGTCGAGCTTCAGGCCGCGCGCCTTGAAGGCATCGTAGCGGGCCTGAAGTTCTGCGGCGAGGCTGGTGCGTTCCGACGGAGAGAGTTCGGCGAACGGGGTGCTCATGACAACCGACAAGTGTAATAGAGGGCGCCCCGGCGCGGCCAATACTGCCGGGGCCCTCCCTACGCCTGCCGCGCCCAGCGGATGAGCGTCCGGAGGTCGGGCGGCCGGCCGTGCATGAGCAGGCCGACCCGGAAGATCTTCGCCGCAAACCAGGTGGCGACGATGCCGGCGCCGAGTCCAAGCAGGGCCGTCGCCCAGACCTGCCAGGCCGGCGGTGGCGACTCGGAACCGAGGCGGGCCATCATCGCGATGGTGTTCACCGGCGGCACGAAGCTCAGCACGACGGCGAACGTCGAGTTCGGCGCCTGCCCGATCATCGGCGACAGCATGTACGGAATGACGAGCAGCATCAGCACGGGCACCATGAGCGACTGCGCCTCGTTGGGCTGATTGACCGCCGCGCCGATGGCGAGCATGAGCGCACCGAACACCATGTAGGTGATCAGGAAGAAGATCACGAGGTACACGAGCAGCATCGGCTCGATGAGGCCGAGCACGGCGAACGAGTACAGGGCCGTCAGGCCGAGCCCGACGTAGAGCGCAAGCACGAGCAGGCCGACACCCAGCTGGCCAATCAGCTTCCCTGCCATGAGCTCGAACGGAGACACCGCTGCGAGGAGAACTTCGACCACACGGCTCGACTTCTCCTCGACCATCGACGTCATCAGGCTCTGGCCGCCGACGACGACGCCGATGAAGAGCACGAGACCCATGGCGAACGGCAGCAGCTGCGCGAGACCGCGGCTGCTCGAACGTGCGCCTGCGGCGGTGACGAGTACGGCCTCGGGTCGGACGACGCGCAGCGTTGCTTCGATGGCGCCGCGATCGAGGTCCGCGCTCTCGAGCCGTGCGCTCACGAGGGCCTCGTGCATCGACTCGTGCAGGGCGCGCTCGCCCGCCTCGTCGAGCGCGCGCGAGGTGTAGAGGTCGTAGCTGCCCAGTTCACCGTCGGCGCGACGCAGGAGCGCGTCGCGATGCACGACGACGACGGCCAGACGCGGCGACGCGGAACCGGCCTCGAGCAGCCAGGCCCTGATGTCGTCGATCGCGTCGCCCGGTCCATCCTGAACCACGGTGAACGACGGCGCCTGCCCGACGGCGCGCTCGATCGCCTGATCCGCCACAGGACCGACGGCGCCGGCAACCGGTGCGGTGACCCGGCGGGCCTCTGCGAGCCTGCGCGCCCGGATGGCGTCGGGCGCGAGCGCCGCGCGCGCGTGCGCGCTCACGCGTCCGGTCGGATCGACGATCGCCACTTCGCCGCTGACCGGCCTCCGCATTTCCGGGATGCGCGGCGCCAGAGCGGCGACGAGCGAAATCAACGCCGGCAGCACCAGCAGACCGACGATGAAGCCTTTCGTGCTGACGGTGGCAATGAAGTCACGGCGGGCGACGAGCAGGATACGCCTCATGCCGACGCCCCCACGTCGAGTCCCTGCAGGTGCGCCCGCAGGGCGCCTTCGTCCCGGACCGCGCCGCCCTGCTGTGCCAGTCGAACGAAGATGTCTTCGAGCGTGACGCGCGCGAACTCGAGCCGCGCCGGCACGACAAGGCCCGGAATGCGCCGCATGACGTCGACCGGATCGCTGTCGGCAACAAGCCGCAGCTCCCAGCCTCCGCTCGCACGCCGCACCGACGCCACGCCCGGAACGTCGTACAGCGCCCCGACGTCGGCATCGGCGTCGAGCGGCTCGAGCCGGATGGTCCGCACGTCGTACTGGCGCCGCAGCCCGGCAATCGGCTCGTCGAGCACCTTGCGGCCGCGGTGAATCATCACGACGTGGTCGCACAGCTCCTCGGCGTGAGACATCACGTGCGTCGAGAACAGCAGCGTGACGCCCCGGCGCTGCTCGTCCGCAATCACCTCCCGCATGCGCCGCACCGACACCGGGTCGAGTCCGCTGAAGGGCTCGTCGAGAATCAGCAGGTCGGGCTCGTTGACGAGCGCCGCGACGAACTGCACGCGCTGCAGCATGCCTTTCGACAGGTCCTCGCAGCGCTTCTCTTCGACGCCGGCCAGGCCGAGCCGCTCGAGCAGCCGGCTGGCGCGCGCCCGCGCCGCCGACTCGGGCACGCCCTTGAGCTTCCCGATGTAGGCCAGGAAGGCCCCGACCCGCATCCGACGGTAGACACCGCGCTCTTCCGGCAGGTAGCCGATGCGATCCTTCGCGGCCAGTGCCGACGCGTGGCCGAGCACCGATAGCTCACCGCTGTCGGGAAAGAGGATCGACATGATGAGCCGGATGCACGTCGTCTTGCCGGCGCCGCTCGGGCCGATGAAACCGCAGGTCGTGCCGCGCGGAATCTCGAGATCGAGGTCGTCGACGGCACGCACTGTGCCGAACGTCTTTGTCACGCCCCGCAGCCGGAGTGCCGTAGCCATAAGGGTAGTGGCGGCCCGTTATATCACGGTGCAACGCGCCAGCGCGGGCGTGTCCGGTATCGGGCGGAAGCGGATGGCCGTCGGCAGCACATCCGGGCCGTCGACGCCTCCCCAGCGATCTGGCCCGACCGCGTGAGGTCAGCGTCGCGTCGAAGCGCCCGGCTGCTGCGGCGCCGCCCAGTCGCCTGCCGCGCCGAAGAAGATGACGTCGGTGGCATGCTCGACGCGGACGGTGCTCGTATCGCGACGCACCGCCACCACGACCCCCTCGCCGACGATGTAGGGACGGGCGTCACCGAACCGCGATCGCCGGAAGAAGGTGAGGCGCTGTCCCCGTCGGACGCCGTGCCGCTTGCCGAGGTCCACGACCAGCATGCGTCCGGTGACACCCAGCGGCTCGCCGAGGTCACCGAACAGGATGCGCGCTGCCGCGTCGAATTCCGGCGCCCCGGGCGGCTCGGCGACGACTGGCGGCTCCGGTTCGAAGGGTGCCAGGTAATCGCCTCGCATGATCTCGTTGCACGCGTACACGACGACCGCCGTGGCCAGCGCCGGCTGCACCTCGACGATCTGAAGGAGGCCCGCGGTGTGCTCACCCGTCACCGCCTGATTGCGGCCGTAGCGCAGCGGCGTCGGATATCGACGACGCACGACGAAGTTCTGGCCGACACGGAGCCCCGTCTGCTCACCGCCGTCGATGAGCAGCTGATCGCCGGCCGAGAAGAGCACCTTCGCATCATCGTGGCGACGCGAGACGACCGTCCCGAAGGCGGGCACCTCGGGTTCGGCCATCGCCGGACCGCAGACCGACGCCTGGTCGTGGACGGGCACGGGCTCGAGGCTCGGCGGGGGCGGCGGGGGGTCGCCATGCACGGTGACCTGCTCGGTCCGGGCGGCCAGCTGCAGTCGCTGGACGATTCCCTCGTCCCCATTCGCCGTCGTCCTGTTCCGGATGGTCGTCGTCGCCGGCTCGAAGCCGTTGAGCGTAAACGTCAGGGCATGAGCCGCGTCCGGCAGGCGTTCGAAGACGAACCGGCCGCTCTCGTCGGTCACCGTCCCGGCAAGCGGCCGGCCGTCGGCCGCCACCACGGTGACAGTCACCCCGGGCAGCACGGCGGCCGACTCGTCGACCACGAACCCGTGGGGCGGCGCCGGCTCCGGCTGCCGGCTCTCGACGGCTACGGGTCCGGCTGGCGCCTGCCCGGCTTCGCAGACGACGGGCGCCGACAGCAGCGCCGCGGTGAGCAGGCTCGTGAAGTGAATGCCGGTTGAACGCATGAGTGAGCTGCGCGCCCCGACCACCAATCGGCCGGCGCGCGGCTCACTGCAGGGCAGGTGGGAGCTTCCCGACCGATCCGGTCAGACCTCGACCCTGTTGCGGCCACGCCGCTTCGCCCGGTACAGCGCCTCGTCGGCCGCGGTGAGCAGCGCATGCCCCGAGGCCTCGGACGCCAGAGCGAGCGTCGCGACACCAATGCTGACCGTCACGCCCGCCGCCGTGCCGCAAGCGTCGAACGTTGCCGCCTCGATGCGCTGCCGGAGACGCTCGGCGACCTCGATGGCCGTCGGCAGGTCCGTCGAAGGCATCAGGACCGCGAACTCCTCTCCCCCGTACCTCGCCAGCACATCGTCGCTCCGAAGCGACGCCGCGGCCAGGTCGGACACGCCCCGAAGGATGCGGTCGCCGGCGGGATGTCCAAGGCGGTCGTTGACCTGCTTGAAGTGATCGATGTCGAACAGCAGCAGCGTGAGCGGCGAGTTGTACCGCTTCACGTGCGCGATCTCGGCGTCGAGGCGCTCGAGAAAATAGCGGCGGTTGAGCGCGCCGGTCAGCACATCGCGCGAGGCCAGCTCGAACATCTGCCGCTGGAAGGCCTCGTCGGCCGGATCCTGAAACTGGAAGCGCAGGATGGTCGACGTCCCGAACTGCAGCTTGTCGCCGTCGGCCAGCACGAGCCGGCCATCGACACGGCTGCCGTTGACGAACGTCCCGTTCGTCGACCCGAGGTCCTCGACGACGACCTGGCCGTTCTCCTGCACGAACCGGGCGTGACGCCGCGAAATGCCCGCATCCTCTATGCGCAGGTCCGCGTCGAGGCCGCGTCCCACCATGAGCGGGCGGTCGACGACGAACACCTCCCCGACGCCCCGGCCGGCCACGACAATGAGGCAGGCGCGGCGGCGGTCGGCGGCCAGGGCGCGAGCCGCTGGAATGTCGCTGATGATGACGGTCTCGTCGGTCTGCTCGTCGGACATGCCGCAACCAGAATGATACAGGCTCACTCCAGCCGGCCGACGCCCGGCAGACTCCGCCAGTTCACGATGACCTCGACCGGCGCCGGCGACGGGCCGGGCACCGGCGCGAGCGCCAGCACCCGACCGTCGGACGCGACATCGTACGACGACGGCTGGGGGAGTCGCAGGAACGGCTCCTCGGTCAGCACCACCGGTGGCTCGTAGGCGAAGCGCAGCCCGGCCGGGTCCCTGACCCCCACGCGCATCAGCCTGTCACCTTCGATGTAGTAGAGCGACCGGCCGTCTTTCGCCCACACCGGATCCACCGCGCCGTCCGGCGACACGCGCGTGGCGGCGTCGAGCTCGGGAAAGCGGCGCACCCACAGCTCGGGGCGCCCGGTCGTCGACGCGATGTACGCGATCCAGCGTCCGTCCGGCGACAGTGCGGCGCTGACCTCCGGCGTCGGCATCACGATGTCGCCGAGACGGCGTGGCTGGCCGTCGTCCGACCACGGGAGCTCGACGAGCCACCAGGAGCCGAAGGCATCGCGCGGCTCGAACATGGCGAGCGCGCCGCGTTCGCCAAGGACGCCGGAGGTGTGAAAGTGTCCGGAGGGACCGACCCGCCGGGGTGTCGAGCTGCTGCCGTCGGCGGCAATGACGTACAGGCCCGGCGGATCGCCGAACGACTCGAAGACGATCGACCCGCCGTCGGCAGTCCAGACCGGCGAGAGACTCGCGCCCGAGGTCAGGCGGATCGGAGGCTTTCCGTCGAGCGGATACACCCACACGCAGTAGTCGATGACGAGCGCCAGTCGCGTCCCGTCAGGAGACAGCCGCGGGTGCCACGCCGGTGGAACGGCCCCATCGAAGACGGGGCCCATCGACCGGCCGTAACGATCGAGCCACGTGGGCGCGCCGCCCACCGGCGGCGCCGGCGGACGCACGGCGATCGTGTCGCGGGCCACCGAGACCTGCAGTGGTTCACCATCCGAAGCGATACGTTCGAGAACCACCCTCGGAGGGCCTGATGTCGTCAGCGACGCCGCGTCGAGCCTCTGTGCGAGCAGTGCGCCGTCTTGGACGTAGAGCAGATCGATCGATCCATCCGGAGCCTGCGACACGAACGGGCGTGCTCCAAACGACAGGACCTGCTGTCGAGGCTGATCGGCCGGCACACGATCGAGCACACCGACGTACACGCCACGCTGCCGTGGGTCCCGTGCCTCGCGCAGGTAGAGGAAGCGACGGCCATCGGGCAGCATCACCGGTCCGCCGTGGCCCGTCTCTCCGCGCGACGGGTCGAGCTCCGTGACGGGGACGGGTGTTCCTCCCCACGCCTGCACCTTCAGCAGCCCGCCATCGGACCGTCCGTAGAGGATCCAGTCGTCGGCCGTCCACTGGCCGCCCATGTAAGCCGACGTCGCGGCTTCGGCGATTCGCTGAGGCGGACCGCCGGCAACGGCAATGCGCCACAGCCAGTTGCCCGACACGAACGCAAGTGACCGCCCATCGGACGACCAGAACATCGAGGCCGTGTAGCGCTCCGAGCGTTCGAGACGCCTGGACTGGCCGGTCTCGAACGAATGCACCCAGAGTCCTGTCCTCCCTTCCGAGTCGTCGATAAACGCCAGGCTTCGCCCGTCAGGCGACAGCGCCACGCCGCCGAACCTGAAGTCGGCCGGCGAATTCACACTGAAGCGCATGGCTGGTGCGGGCGCCTCGGTGCCGGGTCGGACCATCGAGGCCAGGACACCGCCAACCGCCGCGCCCGCAAGTACGGCGGCCGCCAGCCACGGCGCCCGTGACGACGACGGGCGTGCGGGAAGAAGCGGCGGCGCAAAGGCACCTTCGAGCGCCATCCGGACATCGGCCACACTGCGGGGCCGCTCCGAGGGATCTTTCTGCAGGCAGCGCTCGATCGCCGCCCTGACGTGGGGTGGAACCGAGGATGGCAGTCGATCGAGATTCGGATCAGCGTGCACGACGGCAGCGAGCGTGTCGGGAATGCGCTCACCCTCGAATGCCCGCTGCCCCGTCAGCATCTCGAACAGGACCGCACCGAACGCCCAGACGTCGGTCCGCTGGTCGGCAATCTGACTGCGCGCCTGTTCCGGGCTCATATACGCAGCCGTCCCGAGGATCGCTCCTTCGGTGGTCACGACCGCCGCGTCGTCGCCGCCGTCGACGTTGCGTGCGTCGATTCGTGCCAGCCCGAAGTCGAGTACCTTGACGAGCCCGTCGGGAGTGATGGCAACGTTCGCGGGCTTCAGGTCGCGGTGCACGATGCCGCGCAGGTGCGCGGCGTCGAGCGCGGCAGCGATCTGCCGGGCGATTGCCAGGGCTTCTCCGGGCGGCAGTGCCCCGCGGCCGGCAAGAAGCTCCTTGAGCGTCGTGCCGGGAACGAGCTCGAGCACGAGCCCCGTGAGCCCGTCGCCCTCCTCGAGCCCGTAGATGGCCGCAATGTTCGGGTGGCTCAGCGACGCCAGCGCCAGCGCTTCGCGCCGGGCCCGCTGCCGCCGCTCCGGGTCGGACGCCGGGCCGGCCGGCAGGAGCTTGATCGCCACATGGCGGCCGAGTCGCTCATCGCGGGCGCGGTAGACGTCGCCCATGCCGCCGCGCCCGATGAGCGGCCCCAGCACGTAAGGACCGAGGCGCGCCCCCTCGTGACTCGCGCCAGTCATCACGCGTGCGAGCCCTTCGAGCCCGTCCCTGAAGATTTCTTCCTCCTCCGCCCGGCCGAGCAGCGACGCCACTTCGCGCAGAAGCGAGACGTCGCCCCCCGACGCCTCCGCCAGGAACGCGCGCCGCTCGTCCGGCGGCCGCTCGAGCGCCTCGTGAAAGAGCTCTTCGACCCGCCGCCATCGCTGCCCGTCGTCGGGAAGCCGTGTCATCGGAGTGGAGGGGAATTCTACGCCCGGATGTCCCTGTCGGCACCGCTATTCCGCCTACCGGGCTGGAGGTTCCCAATGGTCACCCGTGCCCGAGTCTTCTTCGTCCTGGCCGCCGCCCTGGGCGCGGCCGCGGCAGCTGCCGCCCTTCAGACTCCCGCTTCACGGGAGTCCGGCGCGCGCACGCCGAAGCAGTACACCATCGAGCAGTTCACGAACGTGGAGCAGGTCCGGACGGCCGGCTTCTCGGCCGACGAGACGAGACTGCTCGTCTCGTCGAACCGCAGTGGCACCTGGAACGTGTATTCTCTTCCCGTCACGGGCGGCGAGCTGACGCCCATCACGACGTCGACTACCGACGCCACGTACGCGGTCGGGTATTTCCCGCAGGACGACCGCATCCTGTTCACACGGGACCAGGGCGGCAACGAGCTGTTCCACCTGTTCGTCCGCTACCCCGACGGCCGCGAGCAGGATCTGACGCCGGGCGAACGCCTGCGCGCGCAGTTCATGCGCTGGTCGAACGACTTCTCGTCTTTCTTCGTGAGCAGCAACGAACGTGATGCACGCTTCTTCGACATCTACCGCTACGACACGGCCACTCTGCAGCGAGAGCTTCTTTTCAGGAACGACCTCGGCCTTTCGCCGATGGATATCTCACAGGATGGAATGTGGGTCGCCCTGCTGCGACCCAACTCACTGAAGGACACGGATATCCTGCTGTGGAACGCCGCCGGCGGCACGACGCAGCACGCCACGCCACACACGGGCGAAGCCCTGCACTTCGGCGCCACTTTCGATCCCGCATCCAGGCAGATGTACTACCTGACGGACGCCGGCAGCGAGTTTGCCTATGTGAGCCGGTTCGATCTGGAGACCGGTCAGCACGAAGATGTCGAACGGACCAGCTGGGACGTCACCAGCGTTCACTTCTCGCCGCGCGGCACCTACCGCTTCACTCACGTCAACGAAGACGGCCGCGTCGTCGAACGCGTGGTCGAAACGGCCACGGGGCGGCCCGTCCCGCTCCCCGACATGCCGGACGGCGGCGTCGTCGACGCCACGGTTTCACGCAGCGAGCGACTCATGCGATTCACGGTCGAAGGCGATCGCGCACCGCAGGATCACTACATCCTGCCGATGGACGGCAGCGCCCCACCCCTCCGACTGACCCGTTCACTGCCAGCAGACATCGATCCGGCTGACCTTGTCGATTCACAGGTCGTCCGCTTCCAGTCGTTTGATGGCCTGGAGATTCCGAACATCCTCTACAAGCCGCACCAGGCGTCGCCCGACAACAAGGCGCCCGCCATTGTGTTCGTCCACGGTGGACCGGGCGGTCAGACGATGCGCGATTACGACGGACAGCTGCAGTACCTGGTCAATCACGGCTATGTGGTGCTGGGCATCAACAACCGCGGCAGCTCCGGGTACGGCAAGTCGTTTCTCGCCGCTGACGACCTGCGGCACGGACGAGAGCCGCTGCTGGACGTCGTCGAAGCCCGCCACTTCCTGGCGAGCCTGCCGTACGTCGATCCGGACCGCATCGGCGTCATGGGTGGCAGCTACGGCGGCTACATGGTGCTGGCGGCCCTGGCCTTTCATCCCGATGTATTCGACGTCGGCGTCGACATCTTCGGCGTCTCGAACTGGATCCGGACGCTCGAGGTGATGCCGCTGTGGTGGGAAGCGAGGCGCCAGCTGCTGTTCGAGGAGATCGGTAATCCGGCGACGCAGCGCGACATGCTTCGCGAAATCTCACCGCTCTTCCACGCCGATCGCATCCGCAAGCCGCTGCTCGTGCTTCAGGGCGCCAACGACCCGCGCGTCATTCAGGCCGAATCCGACGACATCGTGGCCGCGGTCAGGAAGAACGGCGTTCCCGTCGAGTACGTCGTCTTCCCCGACGAAGGGCACGGATTCACCAGCCGGACCAACCGGATGGAGGCCGGCCGGATCATCCTGCACTTCCTCGACACGCACCTGAAGGGCAAGCGCACGGCGGCACCGCACGGCAGCAGCAGCGGCAGCTGACGACCTGACCGCACGCGAGCCGTCGGGCTCAGCGCGGCGGTCGGCTGCGTGCCATCTCGCGCTGCAGCCACGCCCTGGCGAACGTCCAGTCGCGGGCGACGGTTCTGGTCGAGACGGCCAGGACCGTCGCCGCTTCCTCGGTGGAAAGCCCTCCGAAGAAGCGGAGCTCGACCACGCGCGCCTTGCGGGGATCGACGTGGGCCAGTGCGTCCAGCGCCTCATCGAGGCGGACGAGCTCCGCCTCGCGCCCACCGGCCGGAAGCCCGGCTTCGTCGATTGATACGCGAATGAGGTCGCCACCCCGCTTGTCGGCACGACGGGCGCGCGCGAGATCGACGAGCACACGGCGCATGAGCCGCGCGCCGATGGACAGGAAGTGCACGCGATCGCGCCAGGCGATCCGATCGAGCTGGACGAGCCGGAGGAAGGCTTCGTTGACGAGGGCCGTTGCCGAAAGGCTGCGGTTGCCGCGCTCACGCGCCAGGCAGGCGCGCGCGATGCGATTCAGCTCGCGCTCGACCAGCGGCATCAGCCGATGGAGCGCCTGCTCGTCGCCAGCGCTCCAGGCGCGCAGGAGCCCGGTCACGTCGTCGTCTCGAAGCTCGGGCATCGATGGCCGCGATCCGGGAGGCAGGCGAAGGAGCGTGCCCGGACCCGCGGATTCTACACCCGGCGGTCCGGTCGCACTCCCGGCCCGGCTGTGCCTACAATGGGCGCCTGCACCCAGGGAGGCACACCATGCGTCACACGCGACGTCACTTTCTCGCGTCGACGACGGCGGCGACGATTGCCGCGCTGGGAACGAGACTGGCGGCTTCGACGGCGCAGGGAGCCAACGACCGCATCCGCGTCGGCATCATCGGCACCGGCGGCCGTGCGCGCGGCCTGATGAACCAGCTCAAAGACCTGCAGGGCGTCGCGATCACCGCCGTCTGCGACGTCTACGAACCGCGCCTCCTGCAGGCGGCGAAGATTGCGCCTGAGGCGCAGCGCGTTGCCGACTACCGCCGGATCCTCGACGACCGCGATATCGATGCCGTGCTCATCGGAACGCCGGATCACTGGCACAGGGGGATGACGCTCGACGCGGTTTCGGCCGGCAAGGACATCTACGTCGAGAAGCCGATCTCGCGCACGCTCGAAGAAGGCGAAGAGATGGTCCGCGCCGTCGAGGCGTCGAAACAGGTCGTTCAGACCGGCACGCAGCAGCGGAGCTGGGATCACTGGAAGCTCGGCAAGGAGATCGTCGACTCGGGACGTCTGGGCCAGATCACCTTCGTTCATCTCTACTGGTACCAGATGGGCGGATCCGGAACGTTCCAGCCGGTAAACCTCGAACAACTCGACTGGAAGGCGTGGCTCGGACCGGCCCCCGATCAGCCGTTCGTGCCGCAGCGCTTCTACCAGTGGCGTCACTACTGGGATTTCGGCGGCGGCCAGCTCACCGACCTGATGACGCACTGGATCGACGTCGTCCACTGGTATCTCGACGTCGACGTCCCGGTCGGCGCATCGGTGACAGGAACGAATCACCGCGTCAGGGAATGGGAGGCGCCCGACACGGTGATCGCGTCGCTGCAGTACCCGTCGTTCCAGGTGGCGCATCTCGGCAGCTATGGCAGCCGTGTCGACGACGGCGGCCTCGAGTTCCGGGGGACGGAAGCGGTGATGAAGATCGACCGCAATCGACTGGCGGTGTACCGGAATGACGCCTCGAACGTGCCCGGCACGTACGCGCCCGAACCGGAAATCTACGTCCGGTCGCACAGCGACGGTTCGATCGCGCACCTGCAGAACTGGCTCGACTGCATCCGGTCGCGCGACGTCCCGACGGCGAACATCCGCGCCGCGCACCAGGCGGCGCGAGCCTCGCACATTGCCAACGCCGCGCTGCGCCAGGGACGGCCGGTGCGATGGAACGCGGCCACGCAGCGGATCGAAGTCGCCTGACGGCCCGAACGCGGCGGGTCGCGCCGGCTCCCCTCTTTCGACGCCGCAGACAACAGCCCGGGGGGCACGGAGGGCGCGCCCGTCGCTGCAACGGTCCGGCCCCCGCGGAGGCAGCCGGTCGGTTTACGCTGCCCGCGCCGTGTCCTTTTCGACCTGCCCGTCGCGGATGTAGATGGTGCGCTGGGCGTAGGCGGCCACGTCGGGCTCGTGGGTGACGAGGACGATCGTGTTGCCGGAGTCGTGCAGGCGCTGGAAGAGCGCCATGATCTCGACGCCGGTGCGCGAGTCGAGGTTGCCGGTCGGCTCGTCGGCCAGCAGAATCGACGGGTTGTTGACGAGCGCGCGCGCAATGGCGACGCGCTGGCGCTGACCGCCCGACATCTGGTTCGGTCGATGGTACTTGCGGTCGCCCAGCTCGACCTTGTCGAGCGCCTCGTTGGCGCGCACGGCCCGCTCCTTCGCCGGCACGCCGGCGTAGATGAGCGGCAGCTCGACGTTCTGCAGCGCCGTGGCGCGCGGCAGCAGATTGAACGTCTGGAACACGAACCCGATCTCCTCGTTCCGGATCCGCGCCAGCTCGTCGTCGTTCATCGTGCTGACTTCCTTGCCGTTGAGCAGGTAGGTGCCCTTCGTCGGCGTGTCCAGGCAGCCGATCAGGTTCATCAGCGTCGATTTACCCGAGCCCGAGGGGCCCATGATCGCCACGTACTCGCCGCGCTCGATCTGGATCGAGACGCCCCGCAGGGCGTGCACTTCCTCGGTCCCCATCTGGTAGGTCTTCCACAGGTCGACGGTCTCGATCAGGGCCATCCGGACACCTCACTGACGGGCAGCTCGGACCGGCACCACGCCGGCGGCCGCAGGCACGCCCCCGCCTGCCACGGGTACAGCAGACGACGGGCGGGCAGTCCTGGTCTTCTACGGATTAGAACCCGGACGGTTCCGGAAGGTCGCAGAGCGGCCCGGCGATCCGGCCCCGCTCCACGCCGGCCGACCGGCAGCGTGCGGCTATCCCTCGACGGCCTCGTACTCTTCCTTCAGCCGGGCCACGACGGCCGGATCGGCCAGCGTCGTGGTATCGCCCAGCGCCTTGCCGTCGGCAATGTCGCGCAGCAGCCGGCGCATGATCTTGCCGGAACGCGTCTTCGGCAGATCGGCGGCAAACAGGATCTGATCCGGGCGCGCGATGGGCCCGATCTTCCGGACCACGTGCTCCTTCAGTTCGTCGACGAGCGCGGGACCGGCGGTCACGCCTTCCTTGAGCGTCACGAACGCCGCCACGGCCTGCCCCTTGATTTCGTGCGTCCGGCCCACGACGGCCGCCTCGGCCACGCTCGGGTGATCGACCAGCGCGCTCTCGACTTCCATCGTTCCTATGCGGTGCCCGGCCACGTTCAGCACGTCGTCGACGCGCCCGAGGAACCAGTAGTTGCCTTCCTCGTCGACCCGGGCGCCGTCGCCCGTGAAATACACGCCGTCGGCCCACTTGCTGAAGTACTGCTGCACGTAGCGCTCGGGATCGCCGTAGATGCCGCGCAGCATGCCCGGCCACGGCTTCGTGATGGCCAGCAGGCCGCCTCCCTTCGAAACCGCCTCACCCGACGCCGTGCGGATTTCAGGCGAGATGCCGGGGAACGGCCGCGTCGCCGATCCGGGCCGGGTCGGGGTGATGCCCGGCAGCGGCGTGATGAGGATGTGCCCGGTTTCGGTCTGCCACCACGTGTCGACGATCGGGCATCGCCCGCCGCCGATGTGCTCGTGGTACCACATCCAGGCTTCCGGGTTGATCGGCTCGCCGACCGATCCGAGCAGCCGCAGCGACGACAGATTCCGCCGCGCGGGCCACTCGGTGCCCCACCGCATGAAGGCGCGGATCGCCGTGGGCGCCGTGTAGAGAATCGTGACGCCGTGCTCCTCGACGATCTGCCAGAAGCGGTCGCGCTCGGGCCAGTCGGGCGCCCCCTCGTACATCACGACCGTCGCGCCGCAGCTGAGCGGCCCGTAAATCACGTAGCTGTGCCCGGTCACCCAGCCGATGTCGGCCGTGCACCAGTAGACGTCTTCGTCGCGCAGGTCGAACACCCAGCGCGTCGTCGCATGCACACCGACCATGTAGCCGCCGGTCGTGTGCACGATGCCCTTCGGCTTGCCCGTCGTGCCCGACGTGTAGAGCACGTAGAGCATGTCCTCGGCATCCATCGGCTCGGGCGCACACTCGACCGGCGCGTCCTGCATCAGGCGGTGGTAGAAGTGGTCGCGCCCTTCCTTGACGTGAATCGGCGTGATCGACTCGCCGGCCCGGCGCTGCACGATGACGACGTGGCGGATGCTCGGCGTGTCCCTGAGCGCCTCGTCGGCCATCTGCTTGAGCTGGACGATCTGACCGCGCCGGAACCCGCCGTCGGCCGTGATCAGCACGGAGGCCTGCGCGTCGTTGATGCGATCGCGGAGGGCATCGGCGCTGAAGCCGCCGAACACGACGCTGTGGACGGCGCCGATGCGCGCGCAGGCGAGCATCGCGATCGCCGCCTCCGGAATCACAGGCAGGTAGATGGCGACGCGGTCGCCCTTCTTCACGCCGAGCGACTTCAGGACGTTGGCGAAGCGGCAGACATCGCGATGAAGATCGAAGTACGTGAGCGTGCGCCGATCGCCGGGCTCGCCCTCCCAGATGATCGCCGCCTTGTTGCGCCGGGCGTTGCGCACGTGGCGATCGAGGCAGTTGGCGCTCGCGTTCAGCCGGCCGCCGACGAACCAGCGCGCGTGCGGCGGTTTCCAGTCGAGCACCTGTGACCACGGCGCCATCCACTCGAGATCGGCCGCACGTTCGGCCCAGAACGCTTCGGGATCGGCCGCCGCCCGTTCGTAGATCGAGGGGTCGTTGACAAGCGCGTTCCTGCGCCATTCGTCCGAGGGATCGAAGACGCGGCCTTCGGTGAGCAGGGCGTTGATCTCGGGGGACTTCCGGTCAGACATCGGCGCGCCTCACGGCCGCACCCCCGCCGATCACGAGGCGACCGGCGGCGGCTGCGGCTTCCTGAAGAAGAGCAGTCCGAGCAGCGCGCCCGCCATCGCGAACACGGCGTAGGCGGGCAGACTCACAAACAGCGTCAGCAGGAGCAGGCCGGGACCCGACGTGAGCGCCATCAGCCGATCGCGCACGTCGGGCGGCAGCTGGGGATACTGCTCGATCACCCGCTGCATCTCCTGTTCGACGAGATCACCCGTGAAGAAGAACAGCATGGCCGACATGGCGACCGTGATGATCGCGCCGGCGACGCCGGCCAGCAGCCCGGCCAGCGCCACGTCGGTCGGCTCGAGCGATTCGTGGGCCTGCTGCCTGAGCCACGTCGTCAGCAGGCCGCCGAGAACAACCCAGAGGCAGCAGCAGGCGTTGCCGTATGCCACGATCGGCAGTCCCGACAGGACGCCGATGAACAGGCCACCGAGCAGCGACGCCTGCAGCCGCCTCATGCCTCAGTCGTAGTACTCGCGGCCGAGGTGGGTGATGAGCTCCTCGCCCTGCATGTAGCGGAGCGTGTTCTTCAGCTTCATGAGCTGGATGAACAGATCGTGCTCCGGGTAGAGCTCGGGCGCATGCTGCGGGCTCTTGAAGTAGAACGACAGCCACTCCTGGATGCCCGACATGCCCGCGCGCTTCGCCAGGTCGAGGAACAGCGCGACGTCGAGGACGATCGGCGCGGCCAGAATGCTGTCGCGGCACAGGAAGTTGACCTTCAGCTGCATCTTGTAGCCGAGCCAGCCGAACAGGTCGATGTTGTCCCAGCCTTCCTTCGCGTCGCCTCGCGGCTTGTAGTAGTTGATGCGGACGACGTGGTGCAGCTCGTTGTAGAGGTCCGGATACAGGTTGGGCTGGAGGATGTAGTCGAGAACCGACTTCTTGCTCTCCTCCTTCGTCCTGAACGAATCGGGATCGTCGAGCACCTCGCCGTCGCGGTTGCCCAGGATGTTCGTCGAGTACCAGCCCTCGACGCCGAGCAGCCGCGCCTTAAGCCCGGGCGCGATGATCGTCTTCACGAGCGTCTGGCCCGTCTTCAGGTCCTTGCCGGCGATCGGCGCGCCGGTCTTCTGCGCCAGTTCGACGAGCGCCGGGACATCGGCGCTCAGGTTCGGCGCCGCGTTGGCGTACGGCAGGCCTTCGTGGATGGCGGCGTACGCGTAGATCATGCTCGACGGAATCGACGGATCGTTCTCCTCGAGCCCCTTCTCGAAGGCCGCCAGCGACTGGTGCACCGGCGCTTCCTTCATGAAGACCTCGGTGCTGCCGCACCAGATGAGCACCATGCGGTCGAGCTGGTTGTCGGCCTTGAACTTCCGGATGTCGGCGATCAGCTGCTCGGCCAGGTCCTTCTTGTTCCTGCCCTTCTTGACATTGGGGCCGTCGAGGCGCTTGACGTACTGCCGGTCGAAGACCGCGGGCATGGGCTTGACGGCCGACAGCTCGTCCTTGATCTCGTCGAGCAGCGGCGTCTCGATGACGCCGGCCGTCTTCGCCGCCTCGTAGCAGTCGTCCTCGAAGATGTCCCACCCGCCGAAGACGAGGTCGTCGAGCGAGGCGAGGGGAACGAAGTCCTTGATGGCCGGCGTCCGGCCTTCGGTCCGCTTGCCCAGCCGGATCGTGCCCATCTGAGTCAGGGCGCCGATCGGCTTGGCGAGCCCCCGGCGAACGGCCATCACACCGGCCACGGTCGTGGTGCTGACCGCACCGAGTCCCACGAGAAGCACGCCGAGCTTGCCGCCGGCGGGCGCGATGTTCAGAGCTTTGGTCACGGGTGGAGACTATATCATTCAGGATCCCGTTCGGTGCGCCGCGCCGGACGCCGCGTTCTTCGCTGGAGCCCGCATGGCACTGTTCAGGAAAGGTCCCTCCCCGCACCAGACCGCGCTCGCCATGATCGGCGCCAGGGCCGGCACGCGTGTGCTCGTGGCCGGCAGCCCGCTGCCGGGCGTCGTGGCCGAAGTGGCCGGCGTCACGGGCCTCAACGGCCAGACGCTGCTCGTCGTGCCCCCTGACGCCCGTGAGCCCTACGAACGCGCCGCCGCCGAAGCCGGCGTCCTGGTTGAAATGACCGACGCACCGGCCGGCGACGCGGCCGCACTGCCGCCCGACGCCCGCGACTACGACGTCGTGGTCCTGCACCACGACCTCGTCGCGCTCGACGACGCGGCGCGGCAGCGGCTCGTGGCGGCGGCCTTCGACGCGGCGCGCCCCGGCGGCCGGGTGGTCATCATCGAAGGACGCCCGGCGACGCGCTGGTTCGGCCGGCGTGAACCGACGCTGCCCGGCCCGGCCATCCTGTCGCTGCTGCAGACGGCCGGCGGGCTTGCCGTGCGTGAGCTCGGCTCGGCCGACGGCGTCTCCTACTACGAAGCGCGGAAGGCCCGGTAGTGGTCGGCCCCCTCGAATGGTGCGTCGCCCTGAGCCTGTCGGCGGTGGGCAGCCTCGTCGGCCTGCTCATCGCGTCGACGCTGCTCGTCTTCCAGCAGGACGTACGGACACGCGTCGTGCCCTGGCTCGTCTCCTACGCGGTCGGGACGCTGCTCGGCGCCGCGATGCTCAACCTCGTGCCCGAAGCGCTCGAGCAACTCGCCACGGGCCCGGCGTTCGGCACGCTGCTGGCCGGCATCATCACGTTCTTCATCCTCGAGAAGCTCGTCCTCTGGCGGCACTGCCACGAGGACGAAGACTGCCACGTCCACCGCAGCACGGTCCCGCTCGTCATCATCGGCGACGCGGTGCACACGTTCGTCGACGGCGTCGTCATCGCGGCTGCCACGCTCACGTCGGTCGAGCTCGGCGTCACGACGGCCATTGCCGTGGTGATGCACGAAATCCCGCAGGAAGCGGGCGATTTCGCCATCCTCCTCGCCGCCGGCACGCCGCGCCGGCGCGCCATGATGCTCAACGTGACGTCGGCCCTCGGCGGTATTCTGGGCGCCGCGCTCATGCTGGCCTTCGGAGCGCACGTGCCGGACATGGTGCCCTACGTACTCGCGTTTGCGGCCGGCAACTTCCTGTATGTCGCGATGGCCGACCTGATCCCGAGCCTCCATCGCGGCCTGATCGACAGCAACGCCGTGCGGCAGGTCGTCCTGATGCTGCTCGGCATCCTCACCATCGCCCTGCTGTGACGACAATGGCCCGGATCGTGGGGTGTCGCCCCGGGGCGACACGGCCGGGCGACGACGATCGCCCCGTCGCCCGGCGTCCGTGGTACGTCGCTTGCTTCTGGAGTCGCGTGACCACGGCTCCTCCCGCCCTGCGACTCCGGCTCCTGGTCGGGGCCGCGGCCAGCCTGCTGCTCTTCGGCGCTGTCCGGCCGGCCGTCGCCGCCCAGACGGCCGACGAAGTGCTCGGCCAGCGCGTGGCGGGCGCCATACGTTCCTATGCGCGATACACGATCTTCGACGAGGTGACCGTGCACGTCGAGGACCAGCACGTCACCCTCACCGGACGTGTCACGGTCCCGGTGAAGAAGCAGGAAATCGGTGAGCGCGTCGCCAGGATCGAGGGCATCAGGTCGCTGACCAACGACATCGCCGTGCTGCCGGCCTCGGTGACCGACGACCGGCTCCGGCGCGCCGTCGCGGCCGCCGTTTACGGCCATCCCGGGTTCCGGCGCTACGCCGAAAGCCCGCACCCGTCGATCCACATCATCATCGAGCACGCGCGGGTCACGCTCGTCGGAGAAGTCGACCGCCACGGAGATCGGATCCTCGCCCAGTCGCTTGCCCACGTGCCCGGCGTCCTGAGCGTCGAGAACCGCCTCCGTGTGGCGGATCGGTGACGATGGCGTGACAAGGCCCGCCTGCCGGCGTGACGGGGAAACCGGACGCCGTTCGGGGCCGTAAGCACGACAGGTCGGTCAAATCAACGCTCCCGGCCCGCGGGCCGGACGGGTCGTCTGAGGTACCGTCGCCATGCGAAGGCGTTCGATTCTTCCCGCCGTGTCGTCCGCGGCACTGGTCGCCCTCGTCCTCGTCGCCGCGCCCGCCGGGCAGGCTCCCGCTCCCGGACGCGCCCCGGCGCCCCCGCAGCGCGATACGTCACAGGCCGCGGTCGGTACCGGCATCATCGCCGGCCGGGTCGTGCTCGACGGCAGCGGCACGCCGGTCCGCCGGGCGCGCGTCACGCTGGCCGCGCCCGAGCTCCGGGGCGGCCGAACGGCCGTGACCGACGACGAGGGGCGATTCGCGTTTCATGCACTGCCGCCGGGTCGCTACACGATCACGGCGTCGAAGGCCGGCTTCGTATCGATGGCCTACGGCGCGCGGCGGCCGTCGCGGCCCGGGACACCCGTCCAGCTGGCCGACGGCCAGACGCTCGACCGGCTCACCATTCCGCTGCCCCGCGGCAGCGTCATCACCGGCGTCGTCGTCGACGAGCATGGTGATCCGGTACCCGGCACGCAGGTGCGCGCCATGCGATTCGTCATGCAGACGGGCGAGCGTACCCTGCAGATGGCCGGCCAGGACCAGACCGACGATCGCGGCGTCTACCGCATCTTCCAGCTCGTCCCCGGCGAGTACATCGTCAGCGCCGTGCCGCGGAACGTGAACGTCGGCGATGCGCGGCAGGCGATCGTGATGGAAATCGCGAGCCTGGCGCAGGCACAGCCGGGCGGGCCGGCACTGGCGGCCGCCCCGGCCGTCCAGGCGCGCGTTGCCGAACTGCAGCGGCAGCTGCAGTCGTTCGAGGAACCGCCGGCGGCAAGCTACGCCCCCGTCTTCTACCCCGGTGGCACGTCGCCAGCGGCCGCCGAACCGATCGCACTCGGGCCGGGCGAGGAACGCGGCGGCGTGAACCTCCGCCTTCAGCTCGTGCCGACGACCACTGTCAGCGGCGTCGTCGTGACGCCGTCGGGCATGGCTCCCCAGGGCACGACGGTCGCCCTCGTTCCGAAGGCCGCCGGCATGCCCGCCATTCCCGGGCTCGGCAACAACGTGTCGCGGGTCGGCAGCGATGGCCGGTTCGCGTTCAATCAGGTCGCACCGGGCGACTACGTGCTGCAGGCGCGCAGCAACGTGCGCGCCGACGGGACGGGGATCGATGCCTTCGGTCGCGGCGGACGCGGTGGCCGTGGCGGCCGCGGCGGGCCGGTGGCGCAGGTGCTCTGGGCGTCGGCCGACCTGTCCGTCACCGGGCAGCCGCTTCCCAACATCGTCCTGAACCTGCAGGAAGGGATGAGCGTGAGCGGCACTATCCGGTTCGACGGCGCCAATTCGCCCGACGATCTGTCGCTCGTCCGTGTGACGCTCGCGCCGCGTGGAGCGCAGACATTCGAGCTGGGCAGCGTGCCACCGGCCGAGGTCGACGGCACGGGGCGGTTCCGCATCGCGGGCGTTCCGCCCGGCCGCTACACGCTCGCCGCAGCCATGGGCGGCCCGGGCTTTGTGGGGCGCGGCAGCAACCTGCCGCAACTGCTCGAGGGCCCGGGCACACAGCCTGGCACCAGCCAGTGGGTGCTCGAATCGGCGATGTACAACGGCCGCGACCTGCTCGACTTCCCGCTCGAAATCGGTCCGCACCAGAACGTGAGCGGCATCGTCCTCACCTGGACGACGCGCAGCCAGGAGCTGTCGGGCGTCATCCAGGACAGCTCGGGCCGTCCGACCGCCGACTTCACGATCATCGTCTTCCCCGACGATCGGCAGTACTGGCAGCCGATGTCGCGCCGTATCGGGGCCACGCGCCCCGGGACCGACGGTCGCTTCACGTTCCGGAACCTGCCGCCGGGCAGCTACCGCATCACGGCGGTCACCGACGTCGAGCCCGGCGAGTGGTTCGACCCGGCGTTCCTGTCGCAGGTCGTGCCGGCGTCGATCCCGATCACACTGAATCCGGGGGAACGGAAGGTCCAGGACATCCGCGTCGCGGGGCAGCAGGTGCCCCCGACAGGCTGAGCCCCGGCGCGAGTCGCTGCCATCACGCAGCAGCTCCCGGACAATCGCCGCCGCTAGGTCGAACGGGGGCGGGGTGCGACAGCCTGTCGCGACGCGGCGATCCGCCGACGGGCCCGCCGCAGGACGAACCACGTCGCGGACGCCAGCGTGAGCACGGCGGCAGCGAAGGCGCCGGCGAACAGCCACAGCGTGCGGTAGAGAATCGACTGGGCGTCCATCCGGACTTCCATGCGGATGGGCGTGCCGGCCCGTCGATCCTCGAGCCACTGCTCCCAGGCGAGGATGTTGCCGCGTTCGGCGTTGCCCGGCAGGCCGTCTTCGAGGCGGCGGACGTTGTGGTAGAGGATGCGGCTCGGCAGGTGCAGCTTGAAGCCGACGACTTCCTCGCCGGTCCAGTTCACCGGACCGGGATCACCGGCGTCGGGCGGCCCGACTTCCTGGACGTAGTGAATCTCGGCGCGTTCGCCATCCTCGCGCCGCTCGAACGAATAGCTGGACCACGCCACCGGCGGACACCCCGCAAAGCGCCGCACGTCGTCCTGCCGCAGGACCACCTGGACGAAGCGTCGGCCGTGCCGCCGCCAGGGACGATTCACGGTGACGCGGCCGCAGTCGGGATGGCTGAAGGCGCGGGCCACGGCGTCGCGATCGACCGGCGTGTCGGGCGATGGATCCAGCGGCAGGTTCCGGAACGCGACGAACGCCGGGATCGACGAATCGATGACCAGCTCGGCCGAGCCGTCAACATCGAGGTAGAGCTGCTCGGAATACTCGTACTGCCGGGCGAGGGGGTTACTACAGGCCGCCGCGAGGGCAGCCACACCGGCAATTGCGGCCAGCAGACGCCGACGAACGCACATCGGGCCGATGATATACTGCGCCCTCCCGCGCCGGCCGGCCGCCGGTGCCTTTCCCGTCAGACAGCGCCTTTTCACGTGCCTCGCCTCTTCCTGATCGACGGCAGCTCGCAGATGTATCGCGCGTACCACGCGATCCGCGGCCTGACGGCGCCCGACGGCCGCTCGACCAACGCCGTCTACGGCTTCGTGACGATGCTGCGGAAGCTGCTCGCCGATCACCAGCCCGAGTACATCGCGGCGTCGTTCGATCTGGCGGGCCCGACGTTCCGCGACGAGCTCGCCGCCGACTACAAGGCCAACCGGACGCCGATGCCGCCCGATCTGGCCGAGCAGGTGCCGCTCGTCCACGAGGCCTGCGAGGCGCTCGGCGTTCCCATCCTCACCTCCGAGCGCTACGAAGCCGATGACGTCATTGCGACGCTGGCGGTCCAGGCCCGCGATGCCGGCTTCGACGTCGCCATCGTCACGGGCGACAAGGACTTCTTCCAGATGGTCGCGCCCGGCATCCGTATCTACAACCCGCGCGACGACGGGACGTGGTACGACGCCGACGGCGTCGTGGCCAGGTTCGGCGTACGGCCCGACCAGGTCGTCGACATGCTCGCGCTGATGGGCGATGCCATCGACAACATCAAGGGCGTCCCCGGCATCGGCGAAAAAGGTGCGCGCGACCTGATCACGACCTACGGGACGCTCGACGCGCTGCTCGAAGCGGCGCCGACCCTGCCACAGAAGCGCTACCGTGAGGCCCTGCTCGCGCATGCCGACTCGGCGCGCGAAAGCCGCGAGCTCGCCCGGATCCGCACCGACGTCCCGGTCGACTTCGATCCCGACGCGCTGCGTTACCGCGGCCCGTCGCGCGAGCGCTGCTTCCGGCTCTTCTCGGAGCTCGGCTTCCGTTCGCTCGTCCAGGAGTACGCGCCGCGCGCCGAACACTCGAACCGCGACGACCGGATCGTGACGTCGCTCGACGCGCTCGACGAAGTCGTCGACGCCATCCGCCGCACGAAGCGCATGGGCATCGCGCTCATCGGCCGCCATAGCGGCGCTCACCGGATGGATCTGACCGGTATCGGCCTGTCGGCCGACGTCGGCATGGCGCGCTACGTGCCGATCGGGCACAGCGGGCTCGCCGAGCAGCCGAACCTGCCGGAAGACGCCGTCTTCTCCCGGCTCGCGCCGCTGCTGGCCGATCCAGACATCACGAAGATTGCGCACGACGTCAAGGTCGTCGTGCTGGCGGCGCGTCGGCATGGCATCGCGATCGAGGGCATCGGGCTCGACACGATGCTCGCGAGCTATCTGCTCGACGCCACGGGCTCGAGTCATTCACTCGAGACGATCGCGCTGGAACGGGCGAACTACCGGGCCACCAGCGTCGAGGATCTGTGCGGCAAGGGCGCGAAAGCGCTGACGCTCGATCAGCTCCCGCCGGACACGGTGCTGCCGCTCGCCGGCGACCGGGCCGAAGTGCCGCTGCGCGTGGCCGACGCGCTGGTGACCGAGCTGCGCGACGAAGGGCTCGAGCAGGTCTACCGCGAAATCGAGCAGCCGCTCGTGCCGATTCTGGCCGACCTCGAGCGGTGCGGCGTGAAGATCGACACATCCGCGCTGGCAGCGCTCGGCGTCCGCATGCAGGCCGAGCTCGACGAGCTCGGCGCCCGGATCTACGAGCTTGCCGGCGGCGAGTTCAACATCAACTCGCCACGGCAGCTGTCCGAAGTCCTGTTCGAGCGGCTGAAGCTGCAGGCCACGAAGCGGACCGGCAAGACACGCGCGGTCTCGACGGCCCGGGAAGTGCTCGAGGAGCTCGCGCTCGTCCACGAGCTGCCGGCACTGGTCCTGCGCTGGCGCGAAATCCAGAAGCTCAAGGGCACCTACGTCGACGCGCTGCCGACGCTCGTCGACGCGGACACCGGCCGCGTCCACACCACGTTCAACCAGGCCGTGGCGGCGACGGGCCGGCTGAGCAGCAGCGACCCGAACCTGCAGAACATCCCGATTCGGACGCCACTCGGGCGCGAGATCCGCGCGGCCTTCATCGCCGAGCCGGGCCACGTGCTGGTGTCGGCCGACTACTCGCAGATCGAGCTGCGGGTGCTCGCCCACATGTCCGGCGACGAAGTGCTGGTCGAGGCGTTCCGGCAGGGCCTCGACATCCACGACCAGACGGCAATGCGGGTCTTCGGCGGGCCCGACGGGCCGCTGGGCCTCGATGCCCACGAGCTGCGCCGGCGCGCCAAGATCATCAACTACGCGCTGCTCTACGGAAAGACCGCCTACACGCTGGCGCGCGACATCGGCGTCTCGCAGACGGCCGCGCAGCAGTTCATCGACGCCTATTTCGCCGGTTTTCCGGCCGTCCGGCAGTTCATCGACCGCACGCTCGAAGAAGCGCGCCGGACCGGCGTCGTCCGCACGCTGACGGGACGCCGCCGGCTCGTGCGCGAGCTGACCAGCCGCAACGGCCAGGTCCGGGCCGCCGCCGAGCGCGAAACGATCAACATGCCGATCCAGGGCACGGCTGCCGACATCCTGAAAAAGGCCATGATCGCGGTCAGCGACACGCTCGACGCCTACAACCGCGGACGGCGGTCCGGGGCCCGGATGATCCTTACCGTCCACGACGAACTGCTCTTCGAGGTGCCGGAAGCCGACGTCCGGGAAGTGGCCGAAATCGTCCGGACGACCATGGAAGGGGCCTTCCCGCTGTCGGTTCCGCTGACGGTCGACGTCGGCATCGGGGCGAACTGGAAGGAAGCGAAGCCCTGAGCCCCCTATAATTGATTTCAGAAAGACGTGACGGTTCCTATCATTATTCCGCGGGCAGACCACACCATTTCCCGCAGGAACATTGATCCCGACGCGTTGAAGGTGCTCTATCGGCTGCACGAGCACAACTTCACCGCGTACCTGGTCGGCGGCAGCGTCCGCGACCTGCTGCTGGGGCGTCGGCCGAAGGACTTCGACATCGGCACGACGGCGCACCCCTATCAGATCAAGAAGCTCTTCAGGAACTGCTGGATCATCGGGCGGCGCTTCCGGCTCGCTCACGTCAAGTTCGGCACGAAAACCATCGAAGTCGCCACGTTCCGGCGGTTCGTGCCCGAAACCCCGCAGGGTGAAGGCTCGGACGAACCGATCGTCGTCGCCAGCTCGCCCGGACCGGAAGAAGGCGGAAATCGTCCCGCCGGCCCGATCGTCCGCGACAACACCTACGGAACCCCCGAAGAAGACGCCTTCCGCCGCGACTTCACCATCAACGGCCTCTTCTACGACATCGCGACGCTGTCGATCATCGACTACGTCGGCGGCCTTGCCGACCTCGAGCGGCGCATCGTGCGGTCGATTGGCGACCCGCGGGTGCGGTTCGTGGAAGATCCGGTGCGGATGCTGCGGGCAGTGGTGATGGCCAGCCGGCTCGGCTTCGAGATGGACCCGCTCGTCGTGGAAGCCATCGCCGAGCACCGGCAGCTGATCACGACAGCCGCCCCGGCCCGGCTGCTCGAGGAGTACTACAAGATTCTCCGGTCCGGATACTCAGAGGCCACGTTCCGGGCCCTGGCGCGCGCCCGGCTGCTCGAGCTCATCACGCCCGAGCTGAAGTCGCCGCCCGACGAGCTCTGGGACTGGCTCGAGAAGCTCGACCGCTACCGGCAGGGCTTTGAAACCGCGCCGCCCGCGCTCACCAACCCGATCCTGATTTCGGCGCTGCTGATGCCCTCGGGCGTCTGGGAGCGCAGCATGGCCTCGGCGCCCCCCGCGCCGCGCGAACCGGCCGGTTCGAAGACGCGGCGCCGGCGGTCGCCCCCGGGTGAACGTCTCGAGTTCGGGATGCTGCCGGTCGCGCGCCGAGACATCGACACGCTGCGCCAGATCACGCAGATCGTGCCGAAGCTGTCGGATCCGCTGCTGCCCGAGCGCGCCGCGCGCACGATCCTGCGGCGCCCCGCGTTCCGCGACGCGCTTGTCTGGCTCGAAATCTACGGCGACGCGCCCGAGATCGTCGCGGAGTGGAAAGGGACGCTCGAGGCGGCCGACGACGGCGAGCGCCCAGCGGCCGCCGGGGACGGCCCGGCGCCCGGTCGCCGCCGTCGGCGACGACGCCGACGGCGACGACGGACGGCGCCGGACGCAGACGACTCGTAGGCCGCCCGGCCTACCCGTGCCGGCGCTCGAACTCGCGCATGAACTCGACGAGCGCGTCGATGCCGGCCTCCGGGAACGCGTTGTAGATCGACGCACGGAGGCCGCCTACCGAACGGTGCCCCTTCAGGCCGTCGAACCCGGCGGCAGTCGCTTCCTTCACGAACAGCTTCTCCAGCTCCTCGCTCGGCAGCCGGAACGTCACGTTCATGGCCGACCGGCTTTCCGGCTCGGCGTGTGGTCGCCAGAATCCGGAGCGGTCGAGCTCGGCATACAGCTTCCCCGCCTTCCGATCGTTCACGGCGGCCATGGCTTCGAGACCGCCCTGCCGGATCAGCCACCGCAGGACCAGGCCGAGGATGTAGATCCCGAAGGTCGGCGGCGTGTTGTAGAGCGATCCGGCGCCGGCCTGCACGCGGTAGTTGAGCATGCTCGGCAGCGCGTCGGACGAGCGCTCGAGCAGGTCCTCGCGGATGACCACGACCGTCACGCCGGACGGCCCGAGGTTCTTCTGCGCGCCGGCGTAGATGAGCCCGAACTTCGTGACGTCAATCGGCCGCGAGAAGATGTTCGATGACGCGTCGCAGACGAGCGGGACGTCGCCGGTCTCCGGCACGTACTTGAACTCGGTGCCGAAGATCGTGTTGTTCGACGTCATGTGCACGTAGGCCGCGCCGCTGTCGAGCTGCAGCTCCTGCTGCGACGGAATCCGCCGGAAGCCGCCCTCTTCGGTCGTCGCGGCCACGCGGGTCGCGCCGACCTTCTTCGCTTCCTTGAGCGCCTTCTTCGACCAGTCGCCGGTGACGATGTAGTCGGCCGAACGCCCCTCGGCCAGCAGGTTCAGCGGAACGGCCGAGAACTGCAGGCTGGCGCCCCCCTGCAGGAAGAGCACCTTGTAGCTGTCGGGCACGTTGCCCAGCGTGCGGAAGTCGGCCTCGGCCCGCTGAATGATCTCGTCGAACGTCTTCGAGCGATGGCTGATCTCCATCACCGACATGCCGACGCCGGGGAGCGCGACCAGGTCGCGCTGGGCCTCTTCGAGCACTTCGACCGGCAGGACCGCCGGTCCGGCAGAGAAGTTGTAGATCCGATGAACAGGCATAGTCAGAATCCGCCCCGATGATGAACGAGTCGCACCCGCGCCGGCGGGCACGCTTCCGATCATTTCATGGATGGCGGTCGACCGGAACGATCGCCGTCAGATTCTGTGGACGAGCAGCCCGTCGCGCAGCTTCGGCTCGAACCAGGTCGACTTCGGCGGCATGATGCCGCCGGCATCGGCAATGGCCATCAGGTCGTCGACCGAGACGGGATACATCGAGAACGCCACGGCCGCCAGCCCGGCATCGACACGGCGTTCGAGCTCACCGGTGCCGCGGATGCCCCCGACGAAGTCGATGCGGGCGTCGGTGCGCGGGTCCTCGATACCGAGGATGGGCGCCAGGATGCGCCGCTGCAGCACCTCGACGTCGAGGGTGTCGGCGCGCGGCGCATCGGGCGGCGCCGGCGGCAGGGTGAGCGTGTACCACCGCCCGGCGACGTACATCGACACACGGCCGGCCGCATCGGGCGACGGCCCGCCGTCGCCCAGCCCCGCCACCCGCCCGACGGCGTCGATGAACGCCTCGGGCGTCATCCCCGCGAGATCCTTCACGACCCGGTGGTAGGGCAGGATCTGCATCTGGTCGTGCGGAAAGGCCACGGCCACGAACCTCCCCGACTCCTCGGTCGCCTCGCCTCGCTCGACCAGCGTGCGGTGCGCCCGGGCCGCGCTGGCCGCCCGGTGGTGACCGTCGGCGATGTAGAGCACGTCGATGGCGGCAAAGGCCTTCACGAGCGCATCGCGGTCGGTCCCGGCCGCCCGCCAGATGGTGTGCTCGACGCCATCGGGCGCGGTGAAGTGATACTCCGGCGCGCCCTGCGTCACGCGGTCGACGATGGCGCCAATGTCGGGCCAGGCGCGGTACGTCAGGAACACGAGGCCGGTCTGCGCGCGCAGTTCGACGATGTGACGCGTCCGGTCGTCCTCCTTGTCGCGGCGGGTCTTCTCGTGCTTCCGGATCAGGTCGCGCTCGTATTCGTCGACCGAAAAGCAGCCGGCCAGCCCGGTCTGCACGTGCTGCCCCATCCGCAGCCGATAGCAGTACAACGACGGCTCGTCGTCGACCACGAGCAGGGCGCTGGCGATGAGCCGGTCGAGGTTCTGCCGGGCGCGCTCGTAGACGCGCGCGTCGTAGGGATCGACACCCTCGGGCAGATCGATCTCCGAACGGGTCACGTGCAGGAAGCTCAGCGGGTTGCCTTCCGCGAGCGCGCGCGCCTCGGCCGCGTCGACAACGTCGTAGGGCACCGACGCAACCTGTGCAGCAGCAGCGGGGGCCGGGCGGAGCGCCCGGAAAGGAAACAGTGCCGACATTGGAAGAACCGGCCCGGCCGACTCAGTCGGCCGAGGCCATCAGGACCGGCACCGAGGCCGGCTCGCGCATCTGACGCAGCGCCTCGTCACGGAACCGGATGAAGTCGTCCATCCGCTCGGCCGCGATCGGCTCGCCGGCGGGCATGTTGGCGAATGCCGTCACCGGGTTGACGTAGGTGCCGTTCTTACGGACGCGGTAGTCGAGGTGCGGCCCGGTGGCCGTTCCGGTCATGCCGACGTAGCCGATGACGTCGCCCTGCGCCACGCGCACGCCCGGCCGGATGCCCGGCCCGAACCCGCTCAGGTGCAGGTACATCGTTTCGTAGCCGCCCGAGTGGCGGAGGTGAACGAGGCGCCCGGCTTCGCCGGCCCAGCCGGCGCGGACGACCACGCCGTCGGCAACGGCCAGCACGCGCGTGCCGGTGGGTGCGCCGTAGTCGACGCCCAGATGCGGCCGCCGGGTGCCGTGCACCGGGTGCAGGCGGTTGTACGAGAAGCCCGACGTGATGCGCGGGTCGAACGGCAGCGGCGTCTTCAGGAACTGGCGACGGAGCGACTGGCCGTCTTCGTCGTACCACGCGTCCTTGCCGTCGGCGTCGGGGAACCGGAATGCCGTCAGGCGGCGGCCGTCGACCTCGATGACGGCCGCGTGGATGTCGCCGTAGCCGATGAACTCGCCATTGCGCACGGCGCGGTCGAAGAGCACGGTGAACGTGTCGCCCTGCCGCAGGTCGGTATTGAAGTCGACCTCGCCCGAGAAGATCTCGGCGAGCCGGATCGGCAGCATCCGGTTCTCGCGCCCGCGGGTGAAGGCGGCGATCAGCGAGTTGGCCTCGGGCGTAATCTCCGCCGTGACCGTCGACCTGACGAACTCCTTCGGCAGCGTCACACGCTCGACGTCGAAGGGCACCGTCGTCGATCCGTCGGCGTCCTCGCGGAAGACGATGCGCAGCAGTTCGTCGGTGTTGATCTGGTAACGGAACTCGCGGAACAGGCCGTCGAGCGTCTTGACGACCCAGTACTGCTGGTTCGCCCGCAGCTCGCGCGGGTTGAAGACGTTCCTGACGGCCGAGACGACGGCCGATGCCAGCTCGGGCGCCAGCTCCTGCTGGCGCAGCAGGCTCTCGAACGTGGCGTTACGCGGGACGACGGCCTGGATGGTGGTGGCTTCGGCGAGGAGCCTGACGTCCTCGCGGAGCGCCCGCGGCTCGTCCGACGATCCCGAGTAGCAGCCGGCCAGCATCAGCGCGGCACAGACGACGAACACCGGCACCGGGGAGCTTCGTCTCGGCATCACGACCGCAGCAGTCTAAACGATGCAAACACAGGAGTTCCAGCATTTTGTGCCGATCGCTGATGAAGCGGCGATGAAGGATCGTGATCTGCCGGCGCGTTGCGTGCCGCGGCGTGCGATTCGGCGCGTGAAAACAGAAAAGGCGGACGCGAAACGCGTCCGCCTTCCGGTCGGTCAACCGGCTGAAACCGGCTCAGAACGGGAAGACGACACCGACACCGAAGCGGTTGCCGTTGAAGCCGTCACCGTCGTAGCTGGTGCGCCGGTAGTCGTACTGGGCACGCACGTTCAGGCGATCGCTCACCGGAACCTCGATGCCGCCGCCGATCTGGAAGGCAAAACCGTTCTCCGAGTCGAAGTCATCGATGCTGTAGCGCTCGAGACCGAGCAGCACCTGGACGAACGGGTTCACGGGCGCCTCGATCGTCGGGATGTAACGGACACCGGCGAGGTACGACGTGATGGTGGCCCCATCGAAGTCGTTCAGGCCGAAATCGCCCACAATCGCGAAGTTGGGAGCAATCCCGCCGGCCAGGTCCACCTGGAAGCCGACGCCGGTGTCGTCACCCTCCTCGTTGAGGAAGGTCAGGTTCACGCCGAGCGAGTTCTGCGCAGCGGCGGGGACCGCCATCGCCGTGGTCAGCGCGAGGGCGGCAAACATCTGCTTGAGGAATGAAATACGCACTTCTTGATAGCCTCCGAACCCGTCGAATCAGCAACGGGCATCTCCAAGAATACGACGAAACTGTCGAGCCGAAGTTCACGAATTTCGACAAGTTCGTCGAATCCGGAAGGCTAAATCATTGATTCCACACAACTTGCCGACTGGATCAAACGGCCGGCAGATCGATGGACAGGGTGTCGACCCTGCCGGTTCTCAGGTCGATGCGCCGGACCGCATGGTTGTTCGTGTCGGCCACGAATACCGTCGATCCGGTAGCAGAGATACCGCCGGGCTCGTAGAAGCGCGCAGACAAAAGATCGCCGTCGAGCAGACCTTCGTCGCCGTCACCGGCGAGCGTCCGTACTTCGCCCGTTGAAGGATCGACCGTCCGAATCCGGTGGTTGTACGTGTCGGCCACGAGCAGATGGCCGTTCGACGCCGTAATGCCGAGCGGATGCTGGAACCGGGCGTCGTCGCCCCGGCCGTCGCGATGACCGAACTCGAACAGGTCGCCGCCCGCGAGCGTTCGCACCTCGTTGACCGGTGGCAGACTCACGAGCCGCACGATGTTCGACTCGCTGTCGGCGACAGCCAGCTCGCGGCCGACGCGGGCCAGGCCCGAAGGCTGCGCGAACGCCGCTTCGTCGGCCGGACCATCGACGCGCGCTTCGCGGCCGGAGCCCGCGTACGGAAACGCCAGGCCCCTGACGAGGTCGATGACCCAGAGCTGGTGTGATCCGGCCATCGCCACGAACAGCAGCGAGTCGTCGAGCGCCAGATCCCACGGGGAGTTCAGCGAGCGCTCGCGTGCCGCGCCGCCTTCGGCGCCCCACCCGGCCTGACGTCCCGTCCCGGCCACGGTCGACACGACACGCGTGTTCAGGTCGGCCGCCCGCACCGCGTGATTGAGCGTGTCGGCAATGTAGAGGATGCCGGACGCCGCATCGAACGCCATCCCCTGAGGACCGGCGAACCGCGCGGCATCGAAGGCCCCGTCGAGCAGTCCCGGCTCGAGCACCGCATTGCCGATGCCTCCGCCGCCGATCACGTCGGTCACCGTGCCATCGAACGTGCAGACGAGGACGCGATGATGGTTCGTGTCGGCCACGAAGAGCCGGCCCGTCGTCTCGTCGGCCAGCACCTTCCCGGGAAAGGCGAGCGCCTGCGTGCGGATGCGTTCGCGCTCGAGCGACACCGGCAGCGGCTGTCGATCGATCAGGCCCTGCTCGTCGAACACATGGACCACCGCGGCAATCGCCTGATCGAACGCCTCGGCGTTCCCCTCGCCCGACGCGGTTCCGACGACGTAGCCTTCGGGGTCGATGAGGACCTGAGTGGGCCAGGCTCGCGGTCCGTAGCTGCGCCAGATCCGGAAGTCGCCGTCGTTGACCACCGGGTGCTCGATGCCGTACCGGACGAGAATCCGCCGCAGGTTCTCCGACTTCCGCTCGTTCGTGAACTTCGCCGAGTGGACGCCGATCACCACGAGTTCGTCGCGGTACTTCCGCGCGAGCCGCTGCAGGTCGGGAATGACGTGCATGCAGTTGATGCAGCCGTACGTCCAGAAGTCGAGCAGGACGACCTTGCCGCGCAGCGCCCGCAGCGACAATGGTCGCGCGACGTTGAACCATTCGGCATCGGGTGGAAAGTCGGGTGCGTGAATGCGGGGGGATTCGGGGGTCGACATGGGCGATCTCGTACGGTAGCGGCGGGAGTGACGGGCGGGCCCGAAGCAGGCCCGCCCGCGATTCGGCAGACGGTCGCGTCGTCAGCTGCCCTGGCTGGCCGCCGCAATCCGGGCCAGCTGCTTCTGGATCTCGGCTTCCGGGATCCAGCGGCCGTGCAGCATCACACCTTCGCGCTGCTGGACGTTCGCCACGTCCTCGAGCGGGTTGGCGTTGAGCAGGATGAAATCGGCGCGATGCCCGATGGCCACCTGGCCGAAGCTCTCGGCGAGGCGGAAGTGCCGGCCGACGGCGGCCGTGCCGCTGTGGAGCACCTGGAACGGCGTCATGCCCGCAGCAATCATCCGCTCCATCTCGCGATGGATCGAGAAGCCGGGCACGTTGAACTGCTGCGGCGCGTCACTGCCGAGCAGGATTCGCGCGCCCTGGTCCGAGAGCATCTTCAGCAGTTTCATCCGGTTGTCGATGTAGTGCTTTGCGGCCTCGGCGTCGAACTTCGGATTCTTGAGCCGGCTGCCGAGCGACTTCGTCCACTGCTCCACCGTCTCGCGGGGCAGGTACTTCAGCTCGGGCAGCGAGGTCCGTTCCTCGAACGACACCGGCCCCCGCAGCGTCTCCCACACGTACATCGTCGGGACGAGCCAGACGCCCGACTTGACGGTCTTCTCGACGAGCGGCCGCATCTCGGCCTCGGTCAGCGGTCGATCGGTCCCGCCGAGGTTCTCGATGAACATGTCGAGGTGATCGATGGTCTCCTGGCGCGACTCGAGCGCGTGCTCCACGCCCACGGCCTGCGGCACGTGCCCGGCGAACGGAATGAAGAGCTCCTGTGCCGTCTTCGCCATCGCGTCGTAGCTTTCGAGGCTCAGGCCGGGCAGCACCTTCAGCAGGTCCCAGCCCTCGGCCTTCTGCTGCTTGACGCGCGCGATCGCGTCCTCGGGCGACTTGACGGTTCCGCCGCTGAAGGCCGGGCCGGCCAGGAACAGCTGCGGCGAGATGATTTCGCCGCGCGCCGCTCGCTCGCGAAGCTCGAGCTGCCCGGGCGCGCCCTGCATCCCGCGGACCGTCGTGACGCCGTTGGCGACGAACAGGTACAGAATCGACTCGAGGTACTCCGGATCGGATGACTCCGGCGACGGCAGATGACCGTGCATCTCGGCCAGCCCCGGCATCAGGTACTTGCCGCGTCCGTCGATCGTCGTCGCTCCCTCGGGCACCGGCGTCGACGACGACGGCCCCATGGCGATGACCTTGCCGTCGCCGACGACGACGGTCCAGTCCTGGAGGACGTGCTCGCGGTCCATCGGGACCGCGTTCACGTTGACGAAAGCCGTGAGCTCCCGGTACGGCGTGACCTGGCTGCCCTGTGCAAAGGGCCGGGCGATGACGCCTGCAACGGTCATCGCCGCCAGGAGCATGAGCGTTGCTGTCCTTTTCATGTCCATCTCCTGCCTCGTGAATGGCGCGGCAGCAGCCGCGCCGAAGCTGTCTCGAGGGCAGGCGCGGCCTCTCCGGTCTGTCCGCGGCGCAGCGACCGGCCTGCTCGAGCTCGGGATCGAACCAGGACAGACTACCGGAAACCGGCGGGACGCGAAACGTGACGCACGAAGCGGACGACCGCATCGATCCACGCCTCGTGCGTGGCCTCGAGATGCGCAGCGTGATCGCCCCCATCGAGTACGACCACATCGGACGGCGTACCCGACGACCGGATACGCGCCGCGAGACGTTCCGCCTGCCCCGCGACAATCGTGGGATCGCGCCTGCCGTAAAGGAACAGTACCGGCACTCGGATGCGGGCCGGATCGATGAGGTTGAACTGCGCTTCGCCGGCAACGGGCGCCTGGAACGGATCGGCGGCCAGCGCCTGCTCGACGAACGCGCGCACGAGAGCCGGCTCGGCAACGTCGGGCGAGACGAAGTCGCTGCGCGCCGCATCGGCGGTGTTCGCCGCAGGCCGCCCGGGCCTGGCCGCCGCCGCGTCGCCGAATCTCGCACCTGGCTCGAACGCAAATCCGTAGACGACGAGGCCGGCGACTCGCAGGCGCGCGTCGCGCGCCGCGAGCAGGGCAATCGCACCGCCCCGGGACCAGCCGACGAGCACGGGCGCCGGCAGCGCCGGATGACGGGACGCGATCCAGCCGAGCACGGCCGAAATGTCGGCCGCTGCGCGCTGCGGCGTCAGCGCGCCCGACGGATCGAGCGGCGTTTCGCCATATCCGCGCAGGTCGACGGCATACGCGGCGACGCCGCGCGAGGCCAGCGACGCCAGCACGGAACGGTCGAGGCCCGGCACCTGCAGATCGAAGCCGGGCCGTGCGCTCCACGTCCGCCCGTGCACGAGCAGCACGGCCGCAGCCGGCTGTTCCGGAACCCGGCCCCAGACGACGACAGGATGCCCCTCGACCTGGACGATATGCCGTTGACGGGACGCGACGTCGTTCCGCTGTGCGGCCTGCAGCGCAGACGTGGCAACGACACACACAGCCACGCAGGCGGCCGCGAGCGCTGCCGGCCGTCGTCGTTCAACGGCGCCCGAAGATCGATCCCAGCGTGCCACGGATGATCGATCGGCCGAGGGCCGATCCGATGCTGCGCGCGGCGCTGCGGGCGGCCGACTCGATCACGCCCTCGCGACGGCCGCCGCGCGGCCCTGTGCTGCCGAACAGGATCTCGGTCAGGCGATCGCCACCTCGCGTGTCGCCCGCGCGCGGCGCCTGCCCCTGCCGGCCCGCGCCGGCCGCCGTCGAGTCGCGATCGACGCGCGCGCGCAGCTTTTCGTAGGCCGACTCCCGATCGATCGTCTCTTCGTAGTGCCCCCTGACGATCGACGTCGCCATGACGCGCGCCCGTTCTTCGGGCGTGATCGGCCCGATGCGCGAAACGGGCGGATAGATCCACGCACGTTCGACGACCGTCGGCATGCCCTTCGCGTCGAGACACGACACGAGCGCCTCGCCGATCCCCAGCTCCGCGATGGCGTCGCGGGTGTCGAAGGCGGGATTCGGCCGCAACGTATCGGCAGCCGTGCGCACGGCCCGCTGATCGCGCGGCGTGTGCGCGCGCAGCGCGTGCTGCACGCGGTTGCCAAGCTGCGATAGCACGCGCTCGGGAATGTCGAGCGGATTCTGGGTGACGAAGTACACCCCGACGCCCTTCGATCGAATCAGCCGGACCACCTGCTCGATCTTCTCGACGAGCGCATCGGGGGCATCGTCGAACAGCAGGTGCGCTTCGTCGAAGAAGAAGACGAGACGCGGCCTCTCCGGATCACCGGTCTCCGGCAGACGCTCGAACAGTTCCGACAGCATCCAGAGCAGGAAGCCCGCATAGACGCGCGGAGCCTGCATGAGCCGCTCGGCCGCCAGCACGTTCACGATGCCGCGCCCCTCGATCGTCTGCATGAAGTCGGCGATGTCGAGCTCGGGCTCACCGAAGAACCGGTCGCCACCCTGCTCCTCGACGGCAAGCAGTGCGCGCTGAATGGCGCCGATCGAGGCGGCCGAGATGTTGCCGTACTCCGTCCGGAGCGCACGCGCGTTCTCGCCCGCGAACTGCAGCATCGCCCGCAGGTCCTTCAAGTCGAGCAGCAGCAGCCCGGCATCGTCGGCGACGCGGAAGACGAGGGAGAGAACGCCCCGCTGCGTTTCGTTCAGGTCGAGAAGGCGGCTCAGGATGAGCGGCCCCATATCGGAGATCGTGGCGCGGACCGGGTGGCCGCTGCTGCCGAAGACATCCCAGAACGTGACGGGACAGGCGGCAGGCTCGGGGATTGGCAGGCCGTACTGCTCGAGGCGGGCGGTGAGCTTCGGCGAAAGCGTTCCCGGTGCCGCCAGCCCCGCCAGGTCGCCCTTCACGTCGGCCATGAACGTCGGCACGCCGATCGACGAAAAGCGTTCGGCGAGCACCTGCAGCGTGACGGTCTTGCCGGTACCGGTCGCGCCGGTGATCAGCCCGTGGCGGTTCGCCATGGCGGGCAGCAGACCGAGGTCCTGCCCCGCCGATGTCCTGGCAAAGATGAGCGGCTCCAGCATCGCGCCATGGTAGACCAGAGCCGGCCGGCGACGATGGCCCGGTGGCGGCCGACGGGCGGCGGCTCAGGAGGCGGTGCCGGTGCGTTCGAGGCCCGTGGTCGGCTGGCGACGCCGGCTCGACGCGGCAAGCTCCTTGGCCTCGTAGAGCAGCTTGTCGGCAGCGCGCAGCAGCTGGGTCGGCGAGGCGCCGTCGCGCGGGAAGACGGCCACGCCGCCGCTGACCGAAATCGTCAGCGGGCCGGCAGCCGCCGCGAGGCGCTCCGAGATGCGCCGCAGCACGGTGTACCCCCCGGCCTCGCCGGTCTCGGGCAGCACGATGGCGAACTCGTCGCCGCCGTACCGCGCCGGGGTATCGATGGCCCTGCAGGTCTGCCGCAGCGTTTCGGCCAGCCGGCACAGCGCGCGGCTTCCCGCCAGGTGCCCGTGCTGGTCGTTGATGTCCTTGAGGCCGTTCATGTCGAGAAAGAGCACGGAGAACGGCCGGCCCGTGCGGTTCGAGCGCGCGATTTCGCCGCGCAGCACATCGAGCAGGCGGCGGTAGTTCGCCAGCCCCGTGAGCGGATCGGTCGTTGCCAGCTCGCGCAGCTGCTCGGTAGCGCGACGATGCTCGGCGACGACCGCGGCGATGACCGCAGCCATCGCGCCCATCACGACGACATAGGCCTGCACGAGCACCATGGCCTCGTAGGCGCTGTCACGCACGAAGGGACCGTAGCCGTGCATGGTGCCCCACGCGGCAGTACCGCAGAGCGTTGCCGCCGCCAGTGCCACCGTCCGGCGCCCCTGCCGGAAGGCCGCCCACAGCAGGAACGGCACGCAGAGGAACTCGAGCGGATAGTTCTGCACGTCGCTCGGGAAGCGGCCCGCGAAGACGGCAAGCGAAACGGCCGTGAGCGCCGTGAGGATGACGACCGCCTCAACGAGCGGCAGGATCCGCAGCCGTCCGAGCGGGTTCGCCACCCAGAGCAGCACGAGCGGCGTCACGAGTACGGCACCTGACAGCGACGCGAGCCACCACGACATCCAGACCAGGCCGATACCCGACCAGGCTGCGGCGCCGGCAGCCACGGTGGCGACCGCGGCAATCGACGCCGACAGCGGCGCAGCCGTGAGCGCGACGATCACTACGACCTTGAGGATCGTGTCGGGCCGCTGGAACGCCTGCATGCCGCGCGCGAAGCGCTCGACGAGCAGCGACGCCAGGCCGGCTTCCATGGTGAGTCCGGCGGCCGTGACGAACGACCAGCCGACGTTGGCGCTGTCGATGTAAAGCGTGCCGGCCGCTCCGGCAAATACGGCGGGCCAGACTGCGCGGCCGAAGCCGAGCATGGCCGCCAGGGCCAAGCCGCTCCCCGGCCAGATGACGACCGTGAAATCAGGACGCAGGCCGCCGGGCACGAGGCCCAGCGAGCCGATGGCGAGATACCCCGCCAGCAGCGCAAGCTGCCCGAAAAGGCGCCGGTGCGTCGGTGAGGAGAGGGCCATGGTCTACCCGCGCGACCAGCGAAATTTGCAGGTCCTGTGCCAGAGAAGAAGCTTCAGATCGGCCTGAGAACAGCGTATTCGTCGGGCGATACGGCCCGAACCGGCACTTTCTTACCGGGTAAATCGAACCCCGCTCAGCCCGCTCCGGTCCACTCCTGCACCTCGTTCGTCGAGCGCCGGCGGGCCGCGCTCTTCTTGGCCGACTTCTGCACGTAAAGCGCACGGTCGGCGGCGCTCAGCAGCGTGGCCGGCGCATGACCGTCGTCCGGATAGATGGCGATGCCGGCGCTGACGCTCAGCTTCGGACCGTCGGCCTCCTCCTCGAGGCGCGCGTGCGTGCGCTGGACGACGAGCGCGGCGCCTTCGAGATCGGTGTCGGGCAGCACGGCCACGAACTCATCGCCACCGTACCGGGCGGCGGTATCAGTCGTGCGCAACGCCGACGTGAGCACGGCGGCAAAGCGCATGACGGCACGGCTGCCCGCCAGGTGGCCGAGCTCGTCGTTGATCCGCTTGAGCCCGTCGAGATCGAAGAAGATCACGGCAAAGCGTCGGCCATGGCGACGCGCCCGCGCGATCTCGTCACCGATGACATCGTTCAGGCGCCGGTAGTTCGCGAGGCCCGTCATCGGATCGGTCACCGCCAGCTCCACCAGCTGCTGCCGCGCCTCGGCATAGTCGGCCGACACGGCGGCAAGCGCTGTCGTCATCACGGCAAGCGCCATCACGAACAGCAGGACGATGACGAGCGAGTCGAATGGTGTCGCGCGCACGAACGGCCCGTAGCCGGCAAGTGTGCCGGCTGTCGCGACAGTGCCGAGCACGAGCAGCGCCACCGCGGACACCTGCTGGCCGAGGCGGAAGGCCGACCAGAGCAGGACCGGGATGCCGAGCAGCTCGGTGGGATAACCACGCAGGTCGACCGGAAAGCCGGCGAAGGCAATGAGCGAGACGACCGTCACCGTCAGCAGCAGCGCGGCCGCTTCGATGATTCGATCGACGGGCCATCGCTCCCGGCTGCGGCTTGCCAGCACGATCGGAGGAGCCATCAGGAGCATGCCGAGCGTGCTGCCGAGCGCGAGCGCGATCCAGATCGTCGCGACGTCGACTCCCGTCGCCAGACGCGTGATCACGATTGCCGCGGTGTTGAACGTTGCACCGAAGATCGCGGCGGCCAGCACCGCAACGCCGGCGAAGCGGAAGCTGTTGCGCGGGTTCTGCAGCGCGTGCCGGCCGGCCGCGTAGCGATTCACCAGGTAGGCGGCCAGAACGGACTCGGCGGTGTGACCGGCGGCCAGCAGCAGGACGGCAGGCAGCGGCGCACCGGTCCACAGGACGACCACTGCTGCCGCGCCAAAGACCACCGGCCAGAGGCTGTATCCGAGCACCAGCAGTCCGCCGAGCGCGATGCCCGAAGGCAGCCACAGCAGCGTGGTCCCCGGCGGTGAGAAGCCGTAGCGGTGCCCGAGGATTCCCAGTACGACATATCCAGCTGCCAGTGCAGTCGTCTGCAGCGGATTGTGCGCGACGGTCGCGCGCACGGTCTGGAGGAAACGCGCCATCGATCCGGCGCCGGCTGGTGCAGGTTCCGTACCGCGGATGCACCACCGGCCCGGAGTATCGTGCGGGCCGTTGAACCCGTCGCGGCCCGCACGCCCGTTGCAGTTTCGTTGCGCCGATTTCAGTACGCGTCGACGGCCGACGCGCCCGACACCGGCCGCCCGGGTGCCTCAGCGGCCCGCGCGTGCAATCTCGTCATAGAGGGAGGCCGAGGCCACGATTCCGTTGTAGAAGTTTCCGAGATCGAGCCGCTCGTTCGGCGCGTGCGCATTCTCGTCGGGCAGCCCGATACCGAAGAGCACGGCGGGAAGCCCCAGCTCGCGCTGGAAGGTCGAGATGACCGGAATCGATCCGCCCTCGCGGCAGTACACCGGTGCCTTGCCGAAGCCCTGCTCGATCGCGCGCCCGGCCGCCTGCACGAACCTGTTGTCGTACTCGGTAATCCACGGTCGGCCGCCGTGCATGCGCGTCACCTTCACGTCGACCGTTTTCGGCGCGATCTTCTTCACGTACGCCTCGAACTGATCGCCGATGCGGTCGGGATCCTGATCGGGTACCAGGCGCATGCTGACCTTCGCCATGGCGGTCGCAGGAATGACGGTCTTCGCCCCCTCGCCCGTGAACCCGCTGAGCAGGCCGTTGATCTCGAACGTGGGCCGCGCCCACAGCCGCTCGAGCGTCGTGTAGCCCGATTCCCCGGACAGCTTCGGCGCGCCGATGCTGCGCTGGAACTGCTTCTCGTTGAACGGCAGCCGTCGCCACGCCGCCCGCTCTTCGTCGGACAGCGGGCGCACGTCGTCGTAGAAGCCGGGAATCTTCACGCGCCCGCTCCGGTCCTTCATCTGCGCCAGGATCTGGACGAGCGCCATCGCGGGATTGACGACCGCCCCGCCGAACGACCCCGAATGCAGATCCGTGGAGGTCCCGCGCACGTCGATCTGGAAGTAGGCAAGCCCGCGGAGTGAGTAGCAGATCGACGGCACCCCACGGTCGAACATCGCCGAATCGGAGACAACGACGACGTCGGCCTGCAGCAGATCCCGGTGCGTCTGCACGAACTCTTCGAGGTGCGCCGACCCGACTTCTTCCTCGCCCTCGATGAGCAGGCGGATGTTGACCGGCAGGCGCCCTTCCTGGCTCAGCCAGGCCTCGATGGCCTTCAGGTGCATGAAGACCTGGCCCTTGTCGTCGGCCGCACCGCGCGCGTAGATCTCGCCGTCGCGCACCGTCGCCTCGAAGGGCGGCGACTCCCAGAGCTCCACCGGGTCGACCGGCTGAACGTCGTAGTGCCCGTAGAACAGGATCGTCGGCGCGCCCTCGGCGTGGAGCCAGTCGCCGTACACGACGGGATGGCCCGGTGTCTCCATGACCGACACGTTCTCGAGCCCGATGCGCCGCATCTCGTCGGCGAGCCACCCGGCGCACTGCCGAACGTCGCCGGCATGCTGCGGCAGCGCACTGATCGAAGGAATGGCAAGGAAGCGGCCGAGCTCTTCGAGATACCGGTCGCGACTGGTCTGGATGAAGTCGATCACCTTGAACATGACAGTCAGAGTCTACTTCTGAACAGCACGCCCAGGACGACGAGCGCGTAGGCGAAGCCGAGCACGACGACCACGAGGCCCGACTGCGGCAGAACGGCGAAGAGCCACGCGGCGGCGTGCGCCTGCGCGTAGCAGAGGGGCGCGATGCCGACGGCTGTCCCGACGGCAACGCGCCAGATCCGCACGCCGGCAAGGCCCGCCGCGTACGAGACCAGATCGGACGACGTGAGGGGATTGACGCGGAGCAGGGCCACAATCAGCAGTCCGTGCTCGCCGAGCCGGCGTCGGTAGGCCTCGAGACGGTCCGACGTCCGTCCCGCGAGGAGGCGCTCGCCGTACGTGCGCCCGATCCACGCCGCGAGCACGGCGCCCGTCACGTTGCCCGCGAGCGACAGCGTCCCGCCCCACCAGCCTCCGAAGATTGCACCGCCGGGTGCATACAGCAGGATGCCTGGCACCGGCGCCAGCACCACCTCCACGGCGACAGCGAGCACGTAGACGAGCGGCGCCAGCGGGCCGGCCGACAGGATCAGTTCGCGCAGGCGGGCGAGACCGTCGCCCGTGCCCGAGGCCGCGTCGACCACGACAGCGACGAAGCCGCCACGCATCCACGATGCAGCGGCGGCCGCGGCGAGCAACAGCGGTACGAGCGGCACGAGCCGCCGGAGCAGGCGCGGCAGGTTCACGGCTGCGGACGACCGCCCTCGTTCCAGGCGGGGACGAACGCGGAGCGCGCGAGCCAGCCGACCGCTTCGGTCAGGATGTCGACCACCTGCTCCATGTGTGCGAAGTCGATGCGATCGAGTTCGTCGTCCGGCGTGTGGTAGTCGGCGTGAAGGCCGAATGTCGATACCGTGTGCGCGACGACGCCCCGGCGCGCGAGGTGCAGATTGTCCGAACGGAAGAAGAACTGCTCGTGCGGGCGGGGATCGGCAACGAACGGCAGCCGCCGCGCCGCAAGCGCCGCGCCGAGCGTCGACCGCTCGAAACCGGTAAGCCAGACCGTCCCCGCCGGCAGCGTCGGATCGGGTCGGCCGATCATCTCGACGTTGAGCGCCGCAACGATGCGTTCGAGCGGCACCGGCGGCGCCTCGGCAAACGCCCGCGAACCGAGACCGCCGCGCTCTTCTCCGCCGAAAAGCACGAACAGGACGCTGCGATCCGGACGCGCCGCCGACAGACGCCTCGCCACTTCGAGCACGGCCGCCGCACCCGACGCGTTGTCGTCCGCGCCGTTGAAAATGCCGTCGCCGTCGACATCGCGCGTTCCGAGGTGATCGATGTGCGCGCTGACGAGCACGAACTCGCCTGCACGGCGCCCGTGCCGTCCCGGCAGTACGCCGACGGCGTTCCACGTGACGGGCCGGAACGCACCTGGTCCGTCCGCACCACTTCGCGCAGCCTCGTCCGCCTGCGAAGGCATCACGGGGACGACAAGACCCGCTGCCGCGCCGGCCGGCTCGATGCCCCACTGTCGCAGTTGCGATGCCGCATATTCGGCGGCGATCCACTCGTCGCGCGAGCCCGACCGGCGCCCCGCAAGTGCATCGCCGGCGAGAAACTCCACGTGCGCCCGCAGATATCGTTCGCTGCCGGACGACTGCGCCGGCAACGCCGCAACCGCACCGAACAGCACGACCAGTGCGCCCGCAGCGGCCGATCGGAACGGAGTCAGGCTGGCGAGCACATCAGCGTCCTTCTCAGAAGGCCACGTACCGGACGACGAACAGCGCGGCGAGGACGTAAACGAGCGGATGAATCTCGCGGGCGCGTCCCGCGCCGGCCTTGACGACGGCGTAAGCGATCAGGCCGAAGGCGATGCCGTCGGTGATGCTGAACGTCATCGGCATGATGATGATGGCCAGAAACGCCGGCAGCGCCTCGGTGAAGTCGGTCCACTTCACGTGCCTGACCCCCTCCATCATCGTTGCCCCGACGAGGATCAGCGCGGGCGCGATGACGGGATAGAGCGTCAGGCCTTCGCCGGTCGAGTATCCGCCACCGACAAGCTCGACGATCGGATGGAAGAAGAGCGCCACAAGGAACAGCAGCGAGACGACGAGCGCCGCCAGGCCCGTGCGGCCGCCGGCAGCAACGCCTGAAGAGCTCTCGACGTAGGCCGTCACGGTCGACGTGCCGAGCATCGCGCCGGCCACGGTGCCCGCGGCATCGGCGAGCAGCGCCTGGCGCGCGCGTGGAAAGGTGCCGCCCCTGACGAGACCGATGCGGTTGACGAGCCCGATCAGCGTGCCGACCGAATCGAAGAGCGCGAGGAAGAAGAAGACGAAGACGGCGTCGATGAGCGCCGGCGAGAGCGCGCCGCGGATATCGAGCTGCAGGAACGTCGGCTCGAGCGATGGAGGCATCGATACGAGCCGCCCGCTCCAGCCCGTCAGGCCGAGCGCGAGCGCGCCGGTCGCCGCGGCCAGCATGCCGATGAGGGTTGCGCCCGGCACGCCGCGCGCATGCAGCACCGCGATCAGCGCCAGGGTGCCGAGCGTCAGCATGACCGGCGGCTGCGTGAGGTCGCCCAGCGTGACGAGCGTGCCTGGAGAGTCGACGATCACGCCTCCCCATTCGAGGCCGATGAGGGCGATGAGCAGCCCGATCCCGACCCCTATCGCGTGCGTGAACGACTCGGGCAGCGAGCGCATGACGAGCTCGCGCAGGCCGTATCCGGCAGTGAGGATGAACAGGATGCCCGCGATTGCGACCGCGCCGAGCGCCACCTGCCACGGCGTGCCGCCCGCAATGACGACGGTGTAGGCGAAGAAGAAGTTGTGCCCCATCGCGGGGGCGACCACGAAGGGATAGTTGGCCCAGAAGGCCATGATGCCGGTCGCCAGGGCCGTCGCCAGACAGGTCGCCGTGAGGACCGCGCCGCTGTCCATACCGGCCGCCCCGAGCACCGCGGGCTGCACGAAGATGATGTAGGCGGCCGTCAGGAACGTGGTGCACCCGGCGATGACCTCCGTGCGCACGCTGGTGCCGCGGGCCGACAGACCGAAGAGGCGCTCGAGCATCGCGCCGAGTTTATCTGCTCGGGCCCGTCTGCCGGATCCTCACGATGTGTGCCTCGACGGTCAGCGCGGCTGCCTGGCGCAGCGGGCCGGTCAGGTCCGGATAGAGGCGGTCGACGATCGCGTCGGCGGTCAGCCCTTCATCGAGCAGCCGCGCAATGTCGGCCTCGCGCTGCCGCCGGCGCTCGATGGCTGCCGCGATCGTCGCCGCCGGGTCGTCGATCACCGGGCCGTGGCCCGGATAGGCGCGCACAGGCCCGAGTGCGGCGACCCTTTCGAGCGACGCCAGGTAGGCGGCCAGGTCGCCGCCCCGGCCGGCCGGAATCACCACCGAGCCGGACGCCAGAAGCAGATCGCCTGAAAACAGCTCGCGCCTGACCGGATCCCAGAAGCAGACGTGGTCGGCCGCGTGGCCGGGCGTGTACACGACCTGGAGCATGCGCGAGCCTGCCGGCACCCTTTCGCCGTCGATGAGCGTGCGCGCAGGCGAACGTGCGGCCGCGACGGCCAGCACCTCGACATCGGGCCAGCACTCACGGATGGCGGCCACGCCCGACGCGTGGTCGGAATGATCGTGGGTGACGAGGACGCGAGCGAGCGGGCGTCCGTCGAGCGCCTCGGCAATGGCTTCCAGGTGCCCGGGCTGGCCGGTGCCCGCGTCGACGAGCGTCGGCTGCGCCCCGTCGATGAGCCAGGTGTTGTTGCCCTCGCCGGTGTAGGGACCGGGGTTACCGGCCGGCAGCAGGATGGGATCGCCGGGAGCCATCTTCTTCAGCCGATCCTACCGACTGATGCACCCGGAGGGGGCATCCGACGGCAGGACGCCGCCGACGCCGACCGTCGCAATGCTTTCTGGTGAAAAGCCCCGTACAAGAAAAAGCTCGTTCCCGGTCCCGGAATCAGGAAGAGCTTATAAGGAAGTAACGAATGGCGAGCTATTACTTGCGATGTCAAACGGCCCCCGGGGAAAGGGAGCCGTGAGGGTCGTAAACAGTAGTGGGACCGGGAACGACCGTCCACCATTATGAATACCGGCTCCCGGGGCTGTCAACTCCCCTTTTGATGTCCTGTACCGCCCAGAACCGGGAGTTCTGCGCCTTCCGTCGCCCGGTCTCACCCCACCGCGCCGTGGCACGGCCTTTGAAGCCTTCAACACCGACCCGAATCAGGACGAGAGGCGACGACAGATGAAGCAACGCTGGATCAAGTGGGCACTGGCAGCCGGTGCGGGGACGCTCGTCGTCCTGCTCGGGCTGTTCTTCTGGTATGCCCGACCCTCCAAGATCACCCAGATGGTGCGCGACGGCGCTGCCGAGCGGCTCGACCTCGACGTGACGATCGATCACGTCGAAGTGCACCTGCTCCCGCGCCCCGCCGTCAGCGGCCGCGGTGTCGCGCTGCGGCTGCCCGGACGCCCCGACCTGCCTCCGTTTGTCGCCATCGACGAGTTCAGGGTCAACATCGGCCTCCTCTCGCTCGTCCGCAAGCGCGTCGACACGGTGTATGCGAAGGGCCTGCACATCGCGGTGCCCCCGTCCGAAGCGCGCGACGGCCTGCCCGGCGGCCGCAGCGGCGAGCCCAGCGAGGTCGTCATCAATCACTTCGTGACCGAAGACGGCTCGCTGCAGTTCGTGCCGTCTGACCCCGCGAAACAGCCGCTCACGTTCGCCATTCACGACCTCGACGTCTGGAACGTAGGTGTCGGTCTGGCCATGCCGTTCGAGGCCACGCTGACGAACCCGGTCCCGGAGGGGCTCGTGCGCGCGGAGGGTGAGGTCGGGCCGTTCGTGAAGGGCGAAGTCCCGCACTCGGCCGTGTCCGGCGAGTACACGTTCGAAGACGCCAATCTGGCCACCATCAACGGCATCGGCGGCACGCTGCAGTCAACCGGCACCTTCAGCGGCACCATCCAGCGCATTGCCGTCACCGGTCAGGCGCACGTCCCCGACTTCAGCCTCGATCTCGGCGGCCGGCCGCTGCCGCTCGAGGCCGATTTCGACGCCGTGGTCACCGGCACGAACGGCACGACGGTGCTCGAACGCGTCGATGCCGTGCTCCACGAAACGCCGATGGTCGTCACCGGGGCGGTCATCAATCAGCCCGGCCCCGGCAACCGCGCGCTCGAGTTCGACGTGACGATCGACGACGGCCGGATCGAAGACATCCTTGCCCTGGTCATCGATTCCGAACAGCCCGTCATGACCGGCCGGCTCGCCGTCGACGCCCACATGAAGCTGCCGCCGGGCGACACGCCGGTTCGCGATCGCCTCGAAGTCGACGGACGCTTCGGTCTCAACGAGAGCCGCTTCACCGACTCGGGTGTGCAATCGAAGATGGTCACGCTCAGCCGGCGCAGCAGCGGCCGGAACGGCGACGATGAAGCGCCGCCGGCCGAGAGCGTGCTGACGGACCTGAGCGGACGAGTCCGGCTCGCCGACGGCGTTGCCAGGCTCACAACGATCCGCTTCCAGGTGCCGGGCGCGCTCGTCGCGCTCGACGGGACCTACGGTCTGCAGAGCGGAGCGCTCGACTTCGAGGGCGAGCTGCGGATGCAGGCGTCGGTATCGGAGGCGATCGGCGGGTTCAAGTCGTTCTTCCTCCGCCCGTTCAACCCGCTCTTCCGCAAGGAAGGCGCCGGCGCGGTCGTCCCGATCAGGATCGAGGGCACGCGCAACGAGCCGAAGTTCGGCGTCCGCTGGGGCGAAGTCTTCTGACGGCGGCGCGTCAGCCCGTCTGACCGCTCTGCCGCTTCGCCTCGAGCCGCCGCTCCTCCTGCAGTCGCTCCAGCTCGACCTCGGAGTGATCGACGAACGACATGGCACGCGCAATCGCCTTGTGCCCCGCCACATGCTCGATCAGCCGGTGCATCTGCTGGCAGACGCGGCGGTAGGCCGGATGTCCCGACGGCTGCGTGCGCAGTTCGATGACGTGCATCGCCTCGCGCGCGTTCATGTGCATCACGAAGCGCACCCGATGTGCCATCGACACGGCGTACTGCGCAACCAGCGGCAGGCCGGCCGCAACAATCCCGGCATGCAGCTCGGCTGACCGCTCCATCACCATCTGCCAGTCGGCCGCGGCCCCGGCCTCGACGACGGCTTCGGGCCGGATGTGGCCATGGGCCGTCGTCAGCAGCTGCCAGTCGATCGTCAGCATGCGGTGCCGCTGCAGATCGCGGAACGCGCCGTAGTCGGTCAGCACGTCGAACCGGTAGCTCGTGCGCTCGAAGGCACGCCCAGGCTTGTGGCGCCGGTTCCCGCGATCGCCCACGCAGGCGCGCAGCACGGCCTCGCGCTCCTCATCGCTCATCCGGCGTGCGACTTCGAGCAGCTCGGCGTCCGACCGCAGCGTGTAGGGATAAAGCGCCGCGGCGACGACCTTGATCTCCCCCTCCGGATCGAAATCCGTCAGCGTCACCTCGTCGCCCGGCGGCGCCGTCGCTCCGGGTGCCAGCCGCGCGGCCAGCTCTTCCATGCGCGCGCGGTTGTCGGCGAAATAGCGGCTCCAGCGATCTCCGCGATCGGGCTGGTCGACGCGTGTGAGGAACGCCGGGATCACCTTCCGCAGTTCGGCGAGCATCAGATCGGCCGTCGCGCGCGCCTCGGCCAGCGGATGCGCGCGCATGCGCAGCAGCAGCGCCTCGTAGGCCTGTCCCGTCCCGTAGATGCCGACGTTCGACTGCGTGGCCGCCGGGAGCAGGCCGCGCAGCGTGTCGAGCGCCTTGGCCCGGATGGCCGCGCGGTAGACGGCATCGGAATCGCCCGGAGCCTTCGGATACCGCCGCTCGAACCACGCGCGCATCGGATCGATCCAGCGCGCGTACACCTCGAACGCGGCATCGAGCGTCTCGATGTATTTCGCGCGAAGCGCCGGATGTCCGTCGAGCTCGGCGGGCACCAGATAGCGCCACCGGCCGTCGCGACGCTCGGTGTACGGGATGTAGCGCGTCGACTGCTCGAGATACGCCATCAGCCGGCCGCGCTCGAGGATTTTCGTCAGCACGTTCGACGCATCCTCGACCGCCAGGTGCACGCCGCCCAGCTGCGCGACGGAGTCGTCGCCGTACTCGGTGAACACCCGCTGATAGAGCCGATCCGCCCGCTCGACACCCACGCCGGGCGCGCCCGCCTGCCCGCCGCCCGCACCGCTCAGGAACTCGTCGTGGAACAGCTGCCGCAGCGGCTTGGCCGACCGCGAGTAGCGCGCGAACAGCGCGCCCTTGACCGTCTCGGGCAGGTTGACCAGCGCGAAGACCGGCCGGTCGAGATTCGTGAAATACGGTGCGATGGCCGCCCGGACGGCGTCGGTGAGCTGGCCCCCGGTGGTCACTCGTCGTCCTTCGTCCAGTAGCGGCGGAACTCGTCCATGAAGGCCAGCGTCTCGAACGACTTCATGCGGTCGAAGAAGACGATGCCGTCGAGGTGATCGGTTTCGTGCTGGATGACGCGTGCAGGCAGGCCGCGGGCGACCAGCTCGAACTTCTCGCCGCGCCGGTCGAACGCGCGCAGGCGCACGGCGACGGGGCGCGGCACCTGTCCCCGGATGTCGGGAATGCTGAGGCAGCCCTCCCAGTCGGTCTCCGTCTCGCGGCTGATCGGCACGACCTCCGGGTTGATGACCGTGATGAACGGCATCTCGACCTCGTCGGTCATCGGCGAGACGACGTCACCTTCGTGCAGGCCGGCGACGAACAGGCGGACGCTCTCGTGCACCTGAGGTGCCGCCAGGCCGATCCCGCCGTACTCCAGCATGGTCTCGAACATGTCGTCGATGAGCTGCTGAATCTCGCGGGACCCTATGCGATCGGGAGGAATGGGCGCCGCCTTGCGGCGGAGCACCGGATGCCCCAGCCGGGCGACCTTCAGGATGGCCATGTCGCGATTATACGAAGCGCGGCCGTGACGCGCGTCGGCGTCACTCTCCGGCCGCCACGCGATCGCCGCGAGGCGGGAAGGCCGTCGTCTCGACCTCGACCGTGTCGACGGCCTGCCGGACGAGCGCGTCGATGTCGAGCTGCGCCTCGGCGGCTTCGACGGCCGCCAGCGATGCCCGCGTGGCCGGATTGCGCGGCGTGAACAGCGTACAGCAGTCGTCGTCGGAAATGATCGAGATCGGATAGGTGCCGATCTGCCTGGCCGTGGCGGTGATCTCTTCCTTGTCCATCCCGATCAGCGGGCGCAGCAGCGGCATCGACGTCGCCTGGCCGACAACGGCAAGGTTCTCGATCGTCTGCGAGGCCACCTGGCCGAGTGCGTCGCCGGTCACCAGTGCCTGCGCGCCGGTCTGCCCGGCGAGCGCTTCGGCGATGCGCAGCATCATGCGGCGGTAAATGACGACCCGCAGCGGAGGCGCGACCGAAAGCACGATCTGCTGCTGGACAGGACCGAACCGGACGAAAAAGGCACGCGACCAGAGCTGCGACCGGGTGAGCACGCCGACGAGCTCGCGCGCCTTCTCCTGCGACGTCGCCGACAGGATCGGGTACGCGTGAAAGTGCACGAAGTCGCTCTGGCACCCCCGGCGGATCATCCGCCAGGCGGCCACCGGCGAGTCGATGCCGCCAGACAGCAGCGTCATCACCCGGCCGCCGGTGCCGAGCGGCAGTCCGCCGGTGCCCCGCTCCTGCCCGAACGAGAAGTACGCCTCGTCGGCAAGCAGCTCGACGTTGATGACGAGCTCTGGCCACGACAGGTCGACCGGCCAGCCACGAACCTCTCTGACGTGCCGGCCGATGTGCCGCTCGATCTCGGGCGAGGTAAAGGGAAAGCGCTTGTCGGCGCGACGCGCCCGGATCCGGAACGAGGCCACCGGCCGATCCGGCAGATGCGCGACGATCCGCCCGGTGATCGCGTCCAGATCCAGTGGCGCGTGGCGCGCCAGCGCGAAGTTCTCGATGCCCGGCAGGCGCGCGATCCGATCGCGCACTTCGGGCCACTCGGCCTCGTCCTCGCACGTGACGACGATGCGACCGATGGTCGCGCGGACGCCGGTCACCTTCAGGCCGCGCAGTGCGCGGCGGATCGAGCGCGTCAGGGCGCTCAGAAACCAGGGCCGGTTGCGCCCCTTGAGGGCCAGCTCTCCGTAGTGCAGGACGACCGAGTACATCGGACTGATTATGCCTGCCGCAGAAAGGCCGCCACCAGCTCCGCCGCGCGGCGCCCGCTCAGTGCCGCCCCTTCGATGGTGGCGGGCAGGCCGGTATCGGTCCAGTCGCCGGCCAGGAAGAAGCCCTCGACGCCCGTCGCCGGACCGGGCCGCGCCGGCTCGCCGGGCGCCACCGAAAAGGTCGCCCGGTGCTCCCGGACGACCACGGACCGCACCAGCCGCCGCCCGCCGGCACGCGGCAGCACCGCCGCCACGGCATCGAGCGTCGCGCGCGTGACGGCATCATTGTCGGCCGATGCCAGGTGATCGGCCGCGCTGGTCACGACGGCCAGATGCGTAAGCCGCTCCCCCACGATCGCGGCCTTGTCGAAGACCCAGTGAATCGGCGCCCCGACCAGGCCGATGAACGGCTCATCCATCACCGGACCGTCGAACCACAGGTTCACCGTCACGATGGGCGAGCTCCGCATCGCGGCAGCGGCCGCCGCGATCGTTTCGAGCGCCGGCGGCACCGCCTGGCGCCAGAGCGATCCGAACGCGAACCAGGGCACGCTGCTCACGACGGCGCGAGCCCGTACCTCGCCCTCGCGCGTCATCACGCCCACGGCACGGCTGCCGTCGACGACGACCTCGGCCGGCGTGCGCAGCAGCACGTGTCCGCCGCGGGCCTCGACGAAGCGCCGCGCCGGCTCGGCATACAGCTCGTCGAGCGGCACGCGTGCCAGCCCGACCGCCGAATCGTGGCGCGAGGGGCCGAACAAGTCGGCCACCACACGCACGAACGGACGCGCGGCCGCCACGTCGGCCGTCTCGTTGAGTGCGGCCACGGTGAGCGGATGCCACAGCCACTGTCGAACAGCAGCCGGCTGCCCGAGGTGGTCGAGCCAGTCGTCGACGGTGAGCGACGGATCGATGGAGTTGACGAGATCATTGACCCTGCCGCCTCTGGCCCGCCGCAGCACGCGTCCGACGCGCAGCGCCGCCAGGCGGTCGGTCAGCGGCAGCGCCGGCCAGCGCAGCAGGCCCGCCAGCAGGTGCCAGGGCGCCCCGACGTCGGGACAGACGAGCGGCACGATGCGTCCGTCGGGGCCGGCCATCGGCAGGCGGAGCCGCGGCTGCAGCGGTGCGAGCTCCGCGGCCCCCACCAGCCGCAGCAGGTCGTACGTTTCGCGGTAGCAGCCGAACAGGACATGCTGTCCGTTATCGACACGCTCACCCGAGGCGCGATCGGTGAAAGCGGAAGCCCGGCCGCCGAGGCGCGGCGCCCGCTCGAAGACCGCCACCGTCAGGCCGGCGGCCGCAAGCCGCACCGCGGCCGACAGGCCGGCCACGCCGGCGCCGATCACGGCAACGTCGACCTGCTGCGTCACGTCCGCCACCAGGTGGCGATGGCCAGCCGCGCCTGCACAGGACGGGGCACGCGAATCACGTGCGAGAAGACGTCGAAGTCGGCGCGCTCGATCCGCTGCAGCAGTTCCCAGTAGACCGCCCGCATGATCTCGGCCGGGACGAAGCGGCGCGCGTCCTCGCGTGGCAGCGCCGCCACGGCCCGCGCGAAGTACGCGCGGGCGCGCTCCGCCTGGAACGAGAGCAGCGCGCGCACGGCGGGCGACTGCACCCCGCGACCCGCCGCGCGCACCTCCTGACCGATGTCTTCCCACCTGCAGCCGAAGCGCTCGAGGTCCTCGTCGGGCAGATAGCGCCGGCCGTTGCGGTAGTCGACTGCGACGTCGCGCAGGATATTGGTGAGCTGCAGAGCAACACCGAGCTCGCGGGCGTAGGTCAGCACCTGCTCGTCGCGGTACTCGAAGATCTCGGCGCAGATCAGGCCGACCGCCGACGCCACGCGGTGGCAGTACGGCTCGAGATCGGCAAACGTCCGGTACGACGTGCCGGCGGCATCCATCGCCACGCCGTCGATGAGCGCCTCGAAGTGCTCCCGCGGCAGGTGCTGCGGCTCGACGAACGGCTGAAGCTGCCGCCCCTGCTCCGTCTTCGGACGCCCGCCCGAGAAGACGCGATCGACCTCGCCCCGCCAGAGCTCGAGCGCTGCCTCGATCCGTGCCGGATCCGTCTCGAGGTCCACCGCATCGTCGACGGCACGGCAGAAGTCGAAGACGGCCGTGATGGCGCGCCGCTTCGGTCCGGGCAGCGCCAGGAACGAGAAATAGAAACTGGTACTCCGGGTCATCGCGCGAGCGAGAGGTCCTGTCGTGGCGGCATCCGCCACCGCAGCGTCCCGACCAGGATGCCGACGGCGTCGTGCCAGCGGAGCGTCGGGCGGTGATTGAGAGCGTCGAACCGCCGACGTTCGAGTTTATCGAGAATCCGCATGCCGCCAAGCCACGTGGCCCGCAGCTCGTAGCGGAGCCGCCCGCGCACCTGATCGGGCAGCGGCCGACCGGCGGCGAACAGCTCGCGTGTGCGGAACACCGCGTCGCGCAGCGCCGACTCCCACTCGGGGGTCCACTCACCCGCGGCCAGGCTTTCTTCGGCCGCGCCGGTGGTCTCCGACAGCTCGCGCGGCACGTACACACGCCCCTTCGCCCAGTCGACGCCGATGTCCTGCCAGAAGTTCGTCAGCTGCAGCGCGTGGCAGATGGCGTCCGACTGACTGTCGAGCCGTGCGTCCCGATAGCCGCAGACGCGCAGCACGAGCCGGCCGATCGGCGCGGCCGATCGGCGGCAGTAGTCAATCAGGTCGCTCCAGGTCTCGTAGCGCTTGACGAGGACGTCCTGGCAGAACGCGCTCAGCAGATCTTCGAACAGCTGTACTTCGAGATCGAACCGCCGGATCGTGTCCGCCAGCGCCGTGAAGATCAGCGCGGCATCACTGCCGTCCTGCTCGACGCGGCCTTCGGCCGCCTGGCGCAGTCGCCACTGCCAGACTTCGAGCGCCGTGATGCGCTCGGCATCGCTGCGGCTGCCCTCGTCGGCAAAGTCGTCGGCGGTGCGCGCAAACGCGTAGATGGCGGCAATGTGCGGCCGTGCCGCACGGGGCATCAGGCGCGAGGCGACCGGAAAGTTCTCGTAGTGCGAGGACGCCAGACGGATGCACGCAGCGTAGGCGGCGTCGGTCACCACTCGGTCTCGGAAACGCCGGCCCTCGCGTTGACGGCGCGGGCCATCACGAAGAGCAGATCGGAAAGCCGGTTGAGATAGGCCAGCACGATGTCGTCGACGGCGTCGCGGCCGAGCGCCACGACGCGCCGTTCGGCGCGCCGGCAGACGGCCCGCGCCAGGTGCAGCGCCGCGCCGGCCGGCGTGCCGCCGGCCAGGATGAAGCGGCGCAGCGGCGGCAGCCCGGCTTCGAGCTCGTCGATCGCCCGCTCGAGCCGGCCGACATCGAGCGCATCGGGCGAGGCCTTGGTCACGCGTGCGCTGATCCGGTGCGACGGGTCGGCCACCAGCGCGCCAACCGCGAACAGGCCGCGCTGAACGTCCTCCACCAGCCGCGCGAGGTCCACCTGATCGGCCGGCACGAGGGCCCGCACCACACCGAGAGACGCCGCCAGCTCGTCGACGTCGCCGCACGCCTCGATGCGCGGATCGGTCTTCGTCACGCGCGTGCCGTCGAACAGCGCGGTCTCGCCGGCGTCGCCGGTCCTCGTGTAGATGCGCGGAGTGGATTCGTCGGCCACGGGCAGCCCCGCCGGAGCGGTACGGAGCGCCTATTATGGCACCGTGTCACGACGTCCGGCGGCCCTGCCGCTTCCCGATCCCCCGCTCCGTCGCTGGTTCCGTCGCCGGCTTCTCGACTGGTACCGGCGCCACGGCCGCTCGCTCCCATGGCGCGAAACGCGCGACCCGTACCGGATCCTCGTGTCCGAAATCATGCTGCAGCAGACGCAGGTCGATCGCGTCCTGCCCAAGTATCACGAATGGCTCGAACGCTATCCGACCTTCGAAGCCCTCTCGCGCGCCGACGAGGAGGAAGTCGTCCGCGTCTGGTACCCGCTCGGCTACAACATCCGGCCGCGGCGGCTGCACGCGATCGCTCGTGACACGGTCGAGCGGTTCGGCGGCACGCTGCCCGCCGAGCCCGAAGCGCTGCTTTCCTTCAAGGGGATTGGCGAGTACACCGCCGGCGCGATTCGCAGCTTCGCCTTCGGACAGCGGGCGGCGATTCTCGACACCAACGTCGCGCGCGTCCTCTACCGCGTATTCGTCGGCGACGGTGACGCGTCGAGCCACGCGATGAAGCGTCACCTCTGGCAGATATCCTGGACGGTGCTCCCGCGACGCCACGTGTACGACTTCAACCAGGCGCTCATGGATTTCGGTGCCACGGCGTGCACCGCGAGGGCACCACGCTGCGACACCTGTCCGATGACGCGACGCTGCCGCACGTTTGTCCGGCACGGGCGCAGGACGGCGACGGGACGGAACGCGGGAAGGGCGCGGTCATGACGCTCGACGCCCGCCAGCGCCTGATCGTCGTGCTCGCCGCCGTCATCGAGGACGACGGCCGCCGACTGCTCGTCGCGCGGCGTCCCGAAGGGACGCACCTGGCTGGATACTGGGAGTTTCCCGGCGGCAAGTGCGAGCCCGGCGAGTCGCACGAAGACTGCCTGCGGCGCGAGCTGCGGGAGGAGCTCGGCGCCGACGCCGACATCGGCGATGAGCTGCTCGTCACCGAGCACGCCTACCCCGATCGCCGGATCCGGCTGCACTTCCGGCGCTGCCGCCTGCTCGACCGCCCGCGGCCACTCGTCGGTCAGCAGCTTCGCTGGATCGCGCGGCACGAACTCCACACGCTCGAGTTCCCGCCGGCCGATCGCGAGCTGATTGCCCTACTGCGCGAAGCCGGTCACGACGGCTGACGCCCCCGTTCCGGCGACCGTCACGCGCCGGCCGATCTCTGCCGCCTCGCGCTGCAGGTATGCGAGCGCCACGAACGCGTTGCGGATCGGAGAGAAGGCCACGCTCGTCAGCCGGCCGGCCGCTCCCGCCGTGCCCTCCGCCTCGAGCCTGGCGTCGACCGGCGGGGCCTCGGGCGTGTCCGCATCGAACACCAGCGTGACGAGCCGTTTCGCCACGCGCCCGCCGCCGCGGTGCAGGATGCGGATGACGATCTCCTGTCCGACGTAGCAGCCCTTGCTCGTGCTGATGGCGCGCTCGAGCAGCCCCGCCTCGAGCGGAATGACGTCGTCGCCAAGCTCGCGCCCCCATTCGGCGCGGCCCGCCTCGATGCGCAGCGCCGTCACCAGCCCGGAGTCGAGTTCAATCGCCCCGCGTCGAACCAGCGCGCCCCGGATCTGATCCCGCACCGGCGCATCGAACACGAGCCGGAACGCCGGCAGCGGCGATACACCATCGCGTATCACGACCGCGGCCGACCCGGCCACCCAGCCGAGCTCCGGCAGCCCGTCGAGCGCAGCGGCGTCGACCCCGGCCGCCTCAGCCGCCGTCGGCACCGCAGTTCCGCCGGTCACGACGATTTCACCGGTCTGCTCCGTCACGTCGACGACCCGCACGTCCTCGGTGAAGATCAGCTGGTCGAACCGTTCGGCGAGCGACGCCCCGAGGCCTTCGCCAGCCAGTCCCAGCACGTGATCGCCGCGGTCGATCAGGACGAGGTCCGCCAGCATGCGGCCCTGCGGCGTCAGATATCCGGCGTAGAGGCCGCGGCCCGGCTCGAGCGCGGCCACATCGTTCGTCAGCAGTCCCTGAAGGAAGGCCCGGACGTCGGCGCCCTCGAACTTCAGCCGCCCGCAGTGGCTGCGGTCGAACCAGCCGGCGCCTTCGGTGATGATGCGATACTGATCGGTCATGCTGGCCACGTTGCTCCGTTCTGCCCGCCATCTTAAGACGCCGGCTCTGCTCCTATCCTTCTCTCTCCTGAGCGCCTGGTCGCCGGCCGCCGCCGGACAGGTCGATCCATCCGGTTCGTCGACGTTCGTCGTTCTGCTCGACGGCATCCGGGTCGGCACCGAGTCGATGACGATTTCCCGCGTCGGCGACGAGTGGATCCTTTCGGGCAGCGGTTTCGTGCGGCCGCCCCTCGATCTGTCGACGATGCGCTTCGAGGTCCGCTACGGGCCCGACTGGGAGCCGCGCCGCATGGCGTTCGAGAGCGCCCTGCGCGGAACGCCGATGGCCATTGCGACGACCTTCGCCGGCACGTCGGCCTCGAACGCGATGACGCAGGGCGATCAGCAGGCCAGCAACACGCACGAAATCTCGCCGCGCGCCGTCGTCATTCCCAACAACTTCTTCGCGGCCTACGAAGGCCTGGCCGTGCGGCTGCCCGGGCTCGAGCGCGGCGCCCGCCTGCCGATCTACGTCCCCCCCGTAGGCGAAACGACCGCGTCGGTCACGGCGGTTACGCCGCGGCGCGTTTCGCTCGGCGACGAAACGCTCGACCTGAACGAGTACGCGATCACCATCATGAACTCCACGGGCGCCATGCCGGCCGAAATGTGGGTCGACGGGCGCGGGCGCATGGCGCGGCTCGTCCTGCCGACGGCCTCGCTCGTCGTCATCCGCGAGGATCTCGCCCATGTGCTCGCGCGCGAAGAGCGCGTCACGATTCCCGGCGACGACGACGTGTTCATTCCGGCGGTCGGTTTCGTGCTGGGCGCCACCTTCACGAAGGCACCCGGGACGACCGGCCGGGCGCCGGCCGTCGTGCTCGTATCGGGCCCCGGTCCGCAGGATCGCGACTACCTGCTGCACGGGCTGCCGATCTACGGCCACCTCGCCCAGGCGCTTTCGTCGCGCGGCTACGTCGTCGTCCGCTACGACCCGCGCGGCACGGGACGGAGCGGCGGCCGCGCCGAGAGCTCGCGCATCGACGAGTACGCCCAGGACGTCCAGAGCATCGTCGACTGGCTGCGCCGCCGCGACGACGTCGACCGCGATCGCATCGCCGTCGTGGCGTTCGGCGACACGGGACCGATCGCGCTGACGGCTGCACGGCGGACCAACCGCATCAAGGCCGTCGCGCTCATCAACTCGCCCGGTCTGCCGGGCCGCGAGCTCATGCTCGAGCGCCAGCGGCTGGCGCTTGCCGAATCGACGCTCTCGGACGCCGAGCGTCAGGCGCGGCTCGAGCTGCAGCAGGCCGTCATCGACGCCGCCCTCTCCGACGAAGGGTGGGAGCGCCTGCCGGAGGAGGTCCGTCGCCAGGCCGATACGCAGTGGTTCCGCAGCTGGGTCGCCTTCGACCCGGCCCAGATCGTGCGGAGGCTGGAGCAGCCGCTGCTCGCGCTGCACGGCTCTCTCGACACCGAGGTTCCCGCCGCGCACGCCGAGGCGCTGGCCGAGCTCGGCCGGGCGCGGCGCAACAGGGACACCCGGCTGGTGATCCTCGACGGCATCAATCACCTGCTGCTGCCGGCCAGAACGGGCCGGACCGACGAGTACGCGGAACTGCCGCGAACCGGCATCGCCCCGGAAGCGGTCGACGCACTCGCCGGCTGGCTCGACGCTGCCCTGCCCCGCCGCTGATCGACTACACTGCATCGGCGATGAAACTGGGAGTCCCTCGCGAGACGTTCCCCGGCGAGCGGCGGGTGGCCGTGGTACCGGCCGTCGTCGCGGGCTACGCGAAGGCGGGCATCGAGGTCGTTGTCGAGCGCGGCGCCGGCGCATCCGCCGGCTTCCCCGATGCCGCCTACGAGGCGCAGGGCGCGACGATCGCCACGCGCGACGAGGTCTTCGCGTGCGACATCGTGGCGCAGGTGCGTGCCGCCGGGGCCAACCCGGCCGGAGCCGCCGACGACGCCGCGCGCATGCGTCCTGGACAGCTGGTCATCGGCTTTGCCGAGCCGCTCACGGCATTCGCCGAAGCCGAGGCCGTTGCCGCAAGGGGGGCCCGACTCATCGCGATGGAACTCGTCCCCCGCATCACGCGCGCGCAGTCGATGGACGCGCTCTCGTCGATGGCGACCATCGCGGGCTACAAGGCCGTGCTCCTGGCCGCAGCCACCCTGCCGCGGATGTTCCCCATGCTCAACACGGCGGCCGGCACCGTCGCCGCAGCGCGGGTCTTCGTCATTGGAGCCGGCGTGGCCGGACTGCAGGCCATCGCGACGGCGAAGCGCCTCGGCGCGCGCGTCGAGGCGTACGACGTGCGTCCCGCGGTGAAGGAACAGATCCAGAGCCTCGGGGCCAGGTTCGTCGAAGTCCCGCTGGAAGCCGCCGACGCGCAGGACGCCGGCGGATACGCAAGGGCCCAGGACGAGGATTTCTACCGGAAGCAGCGCGAGCTGCTGCACCAGACGGTGGCCGGCAGCGACGTGGTGGTCACGACCGCTGCCATTCCGGGTCGCCAGTCGCCCGTGCTCGTCACGACTCCGATGGTTGAAGCGATGGCACCCGGCTCGGTCGTCGTCGATCTCGCCGCCGAGCGCGGCGGCAACTGCGAGCTGACCCGCCCCGACGAAACGGTGGTCCACGACGGCGTGACGATTATCGGCCCGACCAATCTGCCGTCGACCGTTCCGTATCACGCCAGCCAGATGTATGCGCGCAACGTGCTGACGCTCGTCCAGCACCTGGTCAGGCGTGAAAAAGGACCGGACGGCAAGCCGTCGGGTCCGGCCCGCGTGGTCCTGGACTTCGAAGACGAAATCACCCGCGATGTCGTCGTGACCGACGGCGGCAGCATCGTGAGCCCGCGCGTCCGCCAGCTGCAGGAGACCCGCTGACGTGCCTGGCGGCTGGATTCTCACTCAGGTCACCGGGGACGACCGTCCGATCATCTTCCGGCTGCCGCCGCGGAGCGTCCGGACGCTCGGCCGTGCCGTGCGCGCCGACTTCATCCTCGACGCACCGCTCGTCTCGCGCGTGCATTGCCGGCTGACGGCCGACGCCTCCGATCAGCTGATTGTCGAAGACCTGAAGAGCACGAACGGCACGATGGTCAACGGCGCGCGCGTCGAGCGCCACGTCCTGAGGCCCGGCGACCGGCTACAGATCGGTCGCGTCGAGTTCGAAGTCAGCCGCTCCTGACGTTCTTCCGATGCGAAACCGTCACGCGTCGGCGACGCGCCTCATCGCCTCGTCGACCAGTGCCTGTGCCAGCTGCATCGGCTGATCGTCGCCGGTCATCCGCGCGAAGTCCGCGATGACGGCCGGATACGCGAGCCAGCGCTCGACGACGTGCCTGGCCATCCCGGGCCAGGTGCGTCCGCCCGCCGCCCCATAGGCGTCGAGCAGCGACGCGAGCGCCGCATCTCCCAGCGACGGATAGAGCAGTGCGAAGTCGGTGGCCGGATCACCCACGTGCGCCTCGGACCAGTCGAGGACGCCCGAGATCGCGTTGTCGTCGTCGACGAGCAGGTGCGCCCCGTGCAGGTCGCCGTGAACCAGCACGTGCACATCGGGCCAGACCCCGTCGTCGGCCACCCAGTCGTGCCAGCGGCGCCAGAGCGGGTTCGGAACGTCGAGCCCGTTGCGCGCCCGTTCGATGCACTCGGCCGTGGCCGCGCGCAGCGAGCGTGAATCGAGCACCCTGACGCCGCCAGCACGCGCCTCGTCGACGTCGATGCCGTGCAGCTGCGCAAGGAAACGGGCGAGCGAATCGAGGAAGGCCTGCGGCGGCGCTCCGGGATCGAAGCGCCACCGCCAGTCGCCGAGGTCCGGATCGATCACCGCGGCCGGTTCGCCCGGCACGCGGGGATAGGCGATCACGTCGGGTGCGAACAGGCGCCAGTCGGGAACGGCAACCGCCAGGCGCTCCCTGAGCAGCCGGAGGACGCGCCGCTCGGCATCGGCCCGCACCATCACATCGGCGCGCCGCGGTGCCTTGACGATCCAGGCCACATCGTCGAGATCGACCGCGTGCGCGACGATGAAGTCCGCGCCGGTCGCGTCGACGTCGCGACCGGCGGGCATCAGCTCGAACCCGTGCCGCCGCGCCGCCCGAACGAGGTCGGCAGCGGTGAGATCACTCACGACACGCTCCGAGCTGCCTGCCGCTCACGGACGGACTCCGAACCGGAAGACGGTCGTCGAGGTGAAGGTCTCGCCCGGACGCAGGACCGTCGATGGAAACGACGGCTGGTTCGGCGAATCGGGGAAGTGCTGCGTCTCGAGACAGAAGCCGGCGTGCCGCGGATACGTCCGACCGCCGGGTCCCTCGATCGGGCTGCCGAAGTTGCCGCTGTAGAACTGCAGCCCCGGCTCGGTCGTGTCGACCTCGAGCGTGCGGCCGGACGTCGGCTCGTAGACGCGCACCACTGTGCGCAGATCGCCCGAGGTCCCGTTCAGGACGAAGTTGTGATCGTAGCCGCCGCCGATCGCGATCTGCTCGTGGTCGGCATCGATACGCGCGCCAATCGGCGTGGGTGACCGGAAGTCGAACGGTGTTCCCTCGACCGGCGCCAGCTCTCCCGTGGGAATGAGCGTGGCATCGACCGGGGTGTAGCGATCGGCGTCGATCTGCAGCTCGTGATCCAGCACCGTGCCGTCGCCGGCAAGGTTGAAATAGGCGTGGTTGCTCAAATTGACGACGGTCGGGGCATCGGTCGCTGCTTCGTAGTCGAGGCGCAGCTCGTTGTCATCGGTGAGCGTGTACGTGACGTTCACCGTGAGCGTGCCGGGGTAGCCTTCTTCGCCGTCGGGACTGACGTAGCTGAACCGGACAGCCTGCCCTCCTGCCGTAGAGAGCGGTTCGGCCTGCCACACCACCTTGTCGAAGCCACGCGTACCGCCGTGCAGGTGGTTCGGACCGTCGTTGGTGGCCAGCGTGTAGGTGGTGCCGTCGAGCGTGAAGCGTCCGCCCGCAATCCGGTTGGCATAGCGGCCGACGATGACGCCGAAGTACGGCGGATTGGCCACCCACTGATCGAGTGTCTCGAACCCGAGCACTACGTCGCCGAGGGCGCCGCTGCGGTCCGGCGTCCGGATGGAGTGAATCGCGGCGCCGAGCGTTGCCAGCGTCACCTCCATGCCGGTCGCGTTGCGGAGCGTGAAACGCTCCACGGTGGTACCGTCCGGCAGCGTGCCGATGACTGCAGCAGCCGGACCCGCGTCGCCGGCCGTGCCGGCCCCCGTCACGACGGGTGGTTCGTCCGAACGGCTGCAGGCCGCCGCGGTACATGCGACGGCCAGGGCGACGATCAGTCCGATCGTCCGTCTCGAAAGCTTCGCTCTCCGCATCGCTCCCCCTCCGGTACGGCGCGCCGGCCGCGTGCCGGCGCGCGTCAGACGTGAATCAGGAACGGGTTCGTCGCCCGTTCCCGGCCGATGGTCGTCTCCGGTCCGTGCCCGGGATGCACGACCGTGTCATCGGGAAACCGCAGCAGGACGTCGACAATCGATCGCAGCAGCTGCTCCTGACTGCCGCCCGGCAGGTCCGTCCGCCCGATCGAGCCGGCAAAGAGCGTATCGCCAACGAACAGCTCACGGCGATCCTCGTCGGTGCGGCCGATGGCCAGGCACACGCCGCCCGGGCAGTGTCCCGGCGTGTGCAGCGGCTCGGCCACGTAGCGCCCGAACCGGAACGCAATGCCCGGCTCATAGAAGCAGTCGACCGGCGGCTGGCGGCTGACCTCGAGGCCGAACATCAGGCCCTGCTCGACGATGCCGTCGTACAGGAAGAGGTCATCGCGGTGGAGCCAGATCGGAACGCCGAGCTCGGCCTTCGCGCGGCCGACGCCGGTGATGTGATCGAGGTGCGCATGCGTGAGCAGAATGGCCTTGACGTCGGAGGCCGTTGCGCGCACGACGCGAAGCAGCTCATCGACCTCGTCGCCCGGGTCGATGATGACCGCCTCGCCCGTCTCCTCGCAGGCCACCACGTAGCCGTTCTTGTAGAACGGCGGTACCGAAGCCAGCTCGATCTGCACGACTACCCCTTCTTCGGCCGCGCCGGGCGAATCTCGATGCGGCTCGGCAGGCTCCGCGCCGGGTGTCGCAGCAGGCCCATGACGGCCTCGGCCACGTCGTCGGGCGACAGCTTCCAGGAATCGTCGCCCGCGCTCCGGCCCGAGAAGCGCGTGGCCACCGATCCGGGCAGGACGACGCTGACGCGGATGTCGTCGCCCCGCAGTTCCTGCATGGCCGACTCCGACAGCGCGATGAGCGCCGCCTTCGACGCGCAGTACGCCCCGCCGCCGGCAAATGGATGCGCGCCCGCCAGGCTCGCAATGTTGATGATCCAGCCGCCGCCGGCGCGCCGCAGGGCAGGAATCGCCGCGCGCATCACGTTGAACGGCCCCGTCACGTTGGTGTCGAGCACCGCCCGCCAGTGCTCGTCGCTGAACGTCGCGATGTCGCCATAGTGGCCGATACCCGCGTTGTTGACCACGACATCGAGCGTGCCGAAGGCGCGCTCGGCAGCCCTGACCGCTCCAGCGACCGCGGCCGGATCGGTGACGTCCATGACCGTGCCGGCAACCTGTCCGCCGGCGCCCTGCAGCGACTGCACGGCTTCGTCGACGCCCGACGCATCGCGGCCGGTAATCATCACGCTGCCGCCCGATCGTGCGATGGCGCGGGCAATCGCAAGGCCGATACCGCGGGAACTGCCGGTGACGAGTGCGTGATGCGACATGGATGATCCTGCTTCCGGTGTAGGTGCGCGTCGAACGTCCGGCGGCCGATCCACCGGGCGCGATGGCGTATCGAGGGCAATAGAATACCCCCGTGCCCACGGTCTCCATCCTCGGCGCCGGCCCGATCGGCGCGTCGATCGCGCATCGCCTCGCCCAGCGCGGCCGCATCCGTTCGATCCGCCTGATCGACTCGAACGCCACACTGGCCGCCGGCAAGGCGCTCGACATCCTGCAGAGTGGCCCCGTGGAAAATTTCGACGTCCGGCTCACGGCGTCGGATGCAGAGCTGGCAGCGGTCGGGTCGCCCGTCATCGTGATTGCGGACGACTCGGCCGACGGGCCGTGGGAGGGAGAACGCGGACTCGCGCTCGTGAACCGGCTGGTGCGCGCCGGCACGAACGCAACGCTGGTCTTCGCAGCGGGTTCGCAGGTCTGGCTGATGGAGAAGGCCCACGCGGAGCTCGGCATCTCCACGGCTCGCATGGTCGGCACGGCAGCCACGGCTGTCGTCGGGGCGGTCCGTGCCCTGGCCGGACTCGAGCTGGGTGTTGCGTCGGTCGAGTTGACCGTGGCCGGACGGCCGCCCGCGCTCGTCGTCGGATGGTCGGCAGCCACGACCGATGGAACGCTGCTCACCGACAGGGTGCCCGCCCATCGGCTGCTGGCCATTTCGCAGGCCGTCCCGAAACTGTGGCCGCCGGCACCGTACGCGATCGGCTCGGCGACGGCACCGATCGTCGAAGCCCTCCTCGTCGGTGCCCGCCGGCTGCTGCCCGCCCTGACGATCGTCGACGGCGATCTCGGCGTGCGGAGCACCGCCGTCATGCTGCCCCTCGAGCTCGGCGGCTGCCGCGTGCGCCGATACGTCCTGCCGACCCTGAGTCCGCAGGAACGGACCGAGCTCGTCCGCGGGCTCTCCTGACGCCGTCGGCGCAACAGTCCGGCCGTCATCGGCAGGGGACATCCTCCCGGGCGGCGCCGGTGCCATGGTGTGGTATGGTTCCGCTCCCGGGAGTCCAGCCCATGCCCCAGATGCCCTCGAAGCGAACGGCCGTGTCGTCCTTCGCCATGGCGGCGGCAGCCGTGTGTCTTGCGGCGGGCGCCGCAGCACAGGCGCCGGCAGCCGACCAGCAGGCGGACCGGCCGGTACCGCAGTTCGGTCCCGAAATGAACCGCTACTACACGCTCGGTCCTGATTCACTCGAGCGTGAGGGCGTGCCGAAGGGCGAGCTGCGCGGACCGTTCTACCTGCTCGACAGCCCCAACTATCCGGGCACGCAGCACACCTACTGGGTGTACGTGCCGGCGCAGTACGACCCGGCCGAGCCGGCCGACCTGATGATCTTCAACGACGGCCAGGCGTTCATCGACATGGACGGGTCGGCGCGTGTGCCGAACGTGCTCGACAACCTCATCTACAGACGCGAGCTGCCGGTGATGATCGCCGCGTTCATCAATCCCGGACGACGGCCGGATCAGCCGGAGCCGAACCCGAAGGAGTGGGGCGACCGCACGACGAACCGGCCGCAGGAGTACAACGCGCTCGACGACAGGTACGCGAAGGTCATCGTCGAAGAGCTGCTGCCGGCGCTGAAGAAGGAGTACAACATCGCCGATGATCCCCGGCGGCGCGGCATCGGCGGCACCAGCAGCGGCGCGATTGCCGCCTTCACCGTCGCCTGGCACTACCCCGATCAGTTCAGCAAGGTCCTCAGCATCGTCGGCAGCTTCACGAACCTTCGCGGCGGACACCAGTATCCGGACATCATCCGCGCCAGCGAGAAGAAGCCGCTGCGCATCTTTCTCAACGGCGGACGCAACGACAACCGCGGGATCGGTCGCGGCGGCCAGTACAACGCCGAACGCGACTGGTTCCTGCAGAACGTGCGCATGAAGGACGCGCTCGAGGAAAAGGGCTACGACCTGAACTACGTCTGGGGAATCAACACCCACGGCCAGTCGATGGGAGGCCCGATGATTCCCGAGATGCTCCGCTGGCTCTGGCGCGACCACCCGGTCTCGACCGATCCGTACGACGTCGAAGAACGGTCGTTCCGCGAGCCGGCGACGCGCTAGGCGGGATGCGACGCCTGATCCTCGGATCGTCACCCGGACGCACGCTCATCCGCGCCGGCGTGGTCGCGGCCGCGCTGCTGCTCGTGGCGCAGTACGTGATCAGCCCGATCAGGGCCGTCGGCATCAGCATGATGCCGGCCTACGACGAAGGACAGCTGCTGCTGCTCAACCGCCTCGCCTACCTGACATCGGACCCGCAGCGCGGTGACGTCGTCGCCATTGCGATTCCCGGCCGGTACGCGGTGCTCGTCAAGCGGATTGTCGGCCTGCCCGGCGAACGCGTCCGGATTGCCAACGGCGTGGTGTTCGTCGATGACCGGCCGCTCGACGAGCCGTACGTCCGCTACCGGATCCCCTGGAACGTCGGGGAAGTGCGGCTGGGGATCGACGAGTACTACGTGATCGGCGACAACCGGAGCATGGCCGAGCACAATCACGACTTCGGCGTGGCTTCCCGTGACCGAATCCTGGGTCGCCTGATCGGATGAAGCGCTACGCGCCGGCGCTGTTCGTGATCGGTGTCCTGATCGCCGCGTGGCTCTGGTGGCCGACGGCCGAACGCGCCGTGCGGGCGCGGATCTCGGAACTGGTCGAGACAATGTCTCCGCGCCCAGGCGAATCCGACCTCGAGCGACTCGCACGCCTCTCCCGACCCGGCTCGGCGCTCGCCCCCGACATCACGGTCGTCGTCGACGACGAACGGCGAATCGAGGGACGTGAGGCCGTGATCGGCGCGGTGCGGCCGATCGTTCAGGGAAGCCGCGTCTCGCACGTCGACATCACTGGGCTCGACGTCACCGTCGGAACGGATGGTCGCTCGGCAACGGCCACGCTGAGCGTACGGGTCGACGAGCGCCACCACGAACTGCGGCTGAGGCTCGTCAGGCCGTCGAGCACCTGGCTCGTGCAGCACGTCGAGCCGGCCGTGGCGCTCGCACGTCCACCGCTGGCGCGATGAACACAATGGGCGATCGATGACGGAACGCGCGACGCTGCCTTGGCTCAGCCGCTACGGGGATCACACCTTGCTCATCCTCCGCGTGTTCGTCGGCGGGTTCCTGGTCTGGGGCGTCTGGGACAACATCAGCAGCGCCGCGCACATGCAGGAGTTCGTCGACTTCCTCGAGGGATACGGCTTTCCGGCTCCGTCAGCCTCGGCGCGGCTGTCGGTGTGGGCTCAGTTCTTCGTCGGATTGAGCTTCATCGCCGGCCTCTTCACGCGATGGGCCGGCCTCGTGTGCATCGTCAACTTCGTGGTGGCGATCGTGATGGTCGATCGATTCGGGGGGATCAGGGCATCGTTTCCCGCCGGCGTGCTCATCGCCCTGGGCCTGTTCCTGGCAACGCACGGCGCCGGCCGGTTCTCGGCAGACGCCTGGCTCGAAGGCCGGGTGGCCGCGCGCACGAACGCCGCCGCACGGCGGCCGCCAGCGTCCACGGCGCATCCGTAACGACGTCGGGTCGCGAGCGGGAGGGTCAGATCGAATCCGGCCGGCCGGGCGTCCGGATTCCCACCATCTGCTCGACCGCCTTGAGCCGCGCCCGGGCCCGGGCAATGTCGGACTGCACCTGCAGCTTCATTTCGGCGAACAGATCCCAGCCCTGCCGGCGCGTTTCATCGATCTTGTGCTTCAGCCGCGCGATGCCCGAGTTGCGCAGCTCGATGAACTCGGTCTCGATTTCGGCGAGCCGCTCCTCGATCCGGGCGAACCGGCGGCGTCGGCGCTCCCGTTCGGCGTCCGGATCGTCGACCGGCTCGGCATCCTGACCGGCCTCCCAGCGGCGAAGAATCAGCAGCAGGCGGTCGTGGTCGCGCTCTGCGTAGGCCCGGTTCGCCTCGGCCATCAGCGAGTGCCGCCGCAGCCGCGCCGCGTCGTCCATGGCGAGGTCGGGATGAAGCGACTTCGCAACGTCGCGGAAGACGCGCTTGAGCAGATCGGACGGCGGCGCCGGCGCCCCGCAGGCAGCATCGGCAGCGTCGGCAGCGTCGGCCTGCCCGTCGACCTCCGGGACCTCGTCGACGTCGGCTTCGTGGGGCGGCGGACGCAGGCCGGCGCGCACCTCGGCCTCGAGCGCCTGCTGCTCGATGACGGCCAGTTCGCGGTACAGCGACCCGATCTCCGCAAGGTAGCGATCCTGCAGCTCCTGCAGCTCGAGCTTCATTGCCTCGAGCGCACGTTCCCGCTCGGCAAGCTGCGCTTCGAGCGCAGCCAGGCGTGGAAGATCCTGGTCGGGGTCGTAAAGCTGGAGGGCCCGTGGGTCGGAGGCGCTCGTCGACACGCCGAACAGGATCGCATCGTGCCGCCGCCCCGATCCAGTCCGCGCCCGCTCCCGGCTACCATGTCGCATGGCCGCTGATCAGCTGTCGCCTTCCGCTGTGCGCCGCCTCCCGCTGTCGATCGACCGGGAGCGCTTCCGGGCCCTCGGGCACCGGCTCGTCGACGAGCTCGCCGACCGCATGAGCCGGATTCCGGACGGGCCGGTGACACGCGACCCGAGGCCCGCCGAGGTCCGGAAGGCCTTCAATCTGGAACGTCCCCTGCCGGACGCGGGCGTCGAGCCCGACGTGCTCCTCGAGCGCCTGGTCGATCGGCTGTTCGACCATTCGCTCTTCAATGCACATCCACGCTTCTTCGGCTACATCACGGCGCCGCCCGCACCCATCGGGGTGCTCGGCGATTTCATCGCGTCGGCCCTCAACGCCAACGTCGGCAGCTGGCGGCTCGCGCCGGCCGCCACGGAAATCGAAGCCGCCACGGTCCGCTGGATTGCACAGCTCGTCGGCTACCCGGTCGATGCCGGCGGACTGCTCGTAAGCGGCGGCAACATGGCGAACTTCGCCTGCTTCTTCGCCGCACGGGCAGCGGGAGCGCCTTGGGACGTCCGGGCCGAGGGCGTGGCGGCGGGCAGCCGTCGCCTGCGCGTCTACTGCTCGGCCGAGACGCACACCTGGATTCAGAAGGCCGCCGATCTCTCGGGCATCGGCACCGCGGCCATCCGCTGGATCCCCACCGACAGCCACCAGCGCATGCGCCTCGACGCGCTGACGCGGCAGCTCGACGACGACGTAGCCGCGGGCGACCTGCCCTTCCTGGTCGTCGGGACGGCGGGCACGGTGTCGACCGGGGCCGTCGACCCTCTGGCCGAACTGGCCGCGCTCTGCCGGGAGCGCGGCATCTGGTTCCACGTCGACGCCGCCTACGGCGGCTTTGCCGTGCTGTCGCCAGAGGCTCCGCCCGAGCTGCGGGCCCTGGAGCTCGCCGACTCGGTGGCCGTCGACCCGCACAAGTGGCTCTACGCGCCGATCGAGGCCGGCTGCGCGCTGGTCCGCGATCGGGAACGGCTCCGGGGCGCCTTCGCCTATCACCCGCCCTACTACCATCGCGACGAGCACGAGCTCAACTACGTCGACTTCGGCATGCAGAACTCGCGCGGTTTCCGGGCGCTCAAGGTCTGGCTGGCGCTGCAGCAGGCCGGAGTGACCGGCTACCGCGAGTCGATCACGACCGACATCCTTCTGTCGCGGCGGATGGCGGGCCTGATCGATGCCGAGCTCGAGCTCGAGCTGGTCAGCCAGAACCTCAGCATCACCACGTTCCGGTTCGTCCCGGAACGCCTGCAGGAAGCGGCCGCCGACGATGAAGAGGCCGCCGCCTATCTCGACCGCCTCAACCGGGAACTGGTCAACACCCTGCAGCGCGAAGGCCGGACATTCGTCTCGAACGCCGTGGTGAACGGGAAATACGTGCTGCGGGCCTGCATCGTGAACTTCCATACCGCAGCGGCCGACGTCGAGGCGCTGCCGGCCATCGTGCTCGAGACCGGCCGGAGGCTCGATCGCCGGCTTGCTACTGGCAACTGAACCCTCCGGCGGGTACACTCCGTCTGTAGCAGATAGCAATAGCGCCGGACGGCGGCATTCGACCGCCGTCCCGCGGCGACCTCGCGGATCGCCGCAACCCGAATCGACAACTGACAGGGAAAGGAAGGTTGCTTATGCGACGAGCTGCTGTTCTCGGCGCGCTGGTGACCATCCTGGCGCTTCCCGCCTCACAGGTCTCAGCGCAGACGGCGACGCCGGGCGTCGACCACGTCCGGCCCTGGCACGTGAACGCGACTATCGGTCCGTCGTTCGGCACGGTCGGTACCGCGCCCACGACAATGGCCTCAGCCGGCTATGAGCTCGGCAACGGCTGGTCACTCGTCGGCGAAGCCGGCACGTTCCGCGGCAAGCCGCTCGAGTTCGAGACGGTCATCCCGGGTGCCACCGGCCCCGCCGTCGACGACAGCCAGCGGGCCAACGCGTTCCACTACAACGTCAACGTCTACTACCAGGTGCCCGAGCGGGCGCGCCTGCTCCCGTACCTGACGGCCGGCGTCGGCGCGTTCAACACGATGATGGTCGACGAACCCATTCCCGGGCTCGGCTCCATCGCGACGCTCGACCGGGTCACGCACGCGGCCAGCAACCTTGGCGGCGGGCTCACCTACCGCCTCAGCGACTGGCTCGGCCTGACGGCCGACTACCGGCTCTTCGTCTTCAACACGAACGAGGCGCAGCGGGTGAACCGCTTCACGACCGGCGTCTCGATTCTTCTCCGGTAGGCGTGCGCCTGTCTGCGGCTGAGGGCACGGCCCGGCATGCCGTGCTCTCAGTCGGTTGCCGGAAACGACACGCCGCCGGCGCAGGGATCGGAGCGGTCCCCTGCACACCGGCGGCGGAGTCAGGCAGCTGTCAGAACGAGAAGTCGAGGCCGACGACCGGTGTCACGCGCGCGACCAGCCCCGAGTCGTTCAGCGCGATCAGCAGGTTCGCCGAAATCAGCGTGTCGGCGGCCACGTTGAACTTCCCGCCGACGGCGAGGCTCACCAGGTTCAGCGAGCCCGAGACGCGCTCGTACTCGCGGAGCGTCGTCGAGAACTGCTCGCCCTGGGAGTCGGTGTAGCGCCAGACCGTATCGGCCAGCTGCAGCCGCCCGACATCGAGCAGCGTCCGGCCGATGAGATCGGCGACGAGCGTCACGGTCGGCGCCGCCGCGAACTCGACGCCCGCCTTGTACCCGAACTCGTTCGCCGTCTGGACGACGTCACCCTCGCCGGCGATCGTGAAGCTCGCATTGAAGTGCGGCGCGAGACGTCCGTGCACCGACGAACCGATCAGCGTCCCGGTAAGCGCGGCCGCGCCGGTACCGAGCAGGTTCTCGGCATCACCCGAGGGCAGCCGCAGGTCGACGCCGACGGCCATGCCGCCGCCCTGCGCCTCGACGAACCGGTACTTCGTCCGGAAGAGGATGTCGCCGATGCCGGTCCTGCTGCCCGATGCCGGGAAGGTCTTCGACGACGCGCCACCCTCGAACGAGTGAATCGGCGATCCCTCGCCGGTAGCCAGCCGCAGGATGCGTGCGTCGACCCGTGCGTCCATGCTGACGTTGACGATCGGCACGGTGACGGCGATGTCAAAGTTGTCCGTCACGCCGTAGTTGACGAAGAACGATGTCGTCGTCGAATCGAGATCGAGCGCAAGCTTCGCCTCGACGACATCGCCCTCGAAGAACAGGCCGCCCGAATCGATGTGGCGGAGATAGAACGTGATGTCGCCGCCGTCGAGCGACTGGCCGTTGAACGACCCATAGCTCGACCGCTGATAGTTGGCGCCGAACGTGACGCGCCCGCGGCCGTTCGTCAGCGCGCGCTCCGCGAAGGCCGGCCCGAACGTATCGCTCGCCCTCTGGAAGACGCCCAGCGATGGATCGAACGTGAAGCTGAACCCGCCCGACGATGAACCGATCGGGAAAGTGGCCAGCTGCGTGACGATCTGCTGGTTGAAGAGGTAGGGCGCGAGCTGCTGATCCTCGCCGGGGATGAAGTGCGCCTCGTGCGACGGAAAGCCGGGCGGCGGCGGCGCGAGCCAGATTTCGCTCTGGATCAGCCGGGTAAGCATCTGCGACAGCGGCGCCTCTCCCTGAGCCGCGGCCGCAGCCGGCACCATCAGCATGCCGCAGATGGCGGCACTCAACACGCGTCGATTGAACACGCTGAACCTCCGATTCATGACACGGACAATCCGGCCGCGCGGAGTATAGCACCGCGCGAAAAGCCTTCCGGATGCGCGATCCGCCACACGGCGGATCACGTTTCTGTCAGCGAACGAACCTCTCGTTGTCCGTTCGTGACCGTTACGGCACGTCCGTTACGCCCGCTGCCTGACGACGAGTGCCGTGACGTTGTCGGGCGCCCGGCCTTCGAGAACCGCCGCAACCAGGCGGGTGGCCGCGGCCTCCGGATCCGGGGACGTCGCAAGCACCTCGGCGATCTGCTCGTCCGACAGCTCTCCGTGCAGTCCGTCGCTGCAGAAGAGCAGAATTTCGTCGGCCCGCAGCCGCCGCTCGAGCACCTGCAGATCGAGCTGCTCGCGCGCACCGACCACACTGGTCAGCACGTGGCGCATCGGATGCTTCACGCCGGGCGGCACCTCGGCGGGCGTCCCGCGCAGCGTGGCGATCCACGAATCGTCGGTCGTCAGCTGCATCAGCGCACCGTCGGCGAGCGAATAGATGCGACTGTCGCCGACGCCGGCAAAGACCAGCATGTCGCCATCGACCAGACCGGCGACGATTGTCGTGCCCATCCCGCTGAGCTCGTCGCGATTCTCCGCCGTGCGGAACACCCGGCGATTGGCCAGCCGGATCGCGGTCATGAGCCGGTTGGCGTGGAAGCTCAGCGCGCGGTCGATCCCGTACGGCCAGGTGACATCGTCACCCTCCTGCGTCCGGCGCACGAACGACATCACCGACTCGGTCGCAAGCGCGGAGGCCACCTCGCCGGCATTGTGCCCGCCCATCCCGTCGGCCACGATGAACAGGCCGAGATCGAGATCGAAGGCGACGCAGTCCTCGTTCACCTTTCTGACGTGACCCGGGTGGGTCACTCCGTGTGCTTGCAGCATCCGTTGCCCCGGTGCGTCCGGCCCGTCGGCCCTACTGTCGGGCGGTGATGATCCAGCTGCCCTTCTTCTGAAGGGTCAGCGTCATGGAAGAGTTGGACGTCTGTTCCGACGCGCCGCGCGGCTTCACCACGGTGCGCACCTGCGCACGGACGGTGGCCGCGGTGCCGGCGTCGTCGAGCGTGACACTGACATTGCTGAAGGTGACCGTCTGCGACTCGAAGCTGCTGAACGTCCTGCGCAGCGCAGCAACCGGCGCCGACGGAAACACGGCCGACACGGCGTCGGCGTTCAGCGTGTTGTACGCGTGCCGGTAGCGCTCGACGACGTCGCGGATCGCCTGCTCGTCGGCGGCGCGGGCGTTCGCGGCGCTCGCCTCTTTCGCCTCGGCCTGCCGCTGCTGCTCGAGCTCGCGCTCCCGCGCGGCGGCCGCCAGCTTCCGCCCCTCGCCGGCCGCGGCCGCAAACTGCGCCTCGGCCGCCAGGAAGGCGCGGGCGGCGTCGATCGCGCTCGACTCGCGCATCGCCTGGCCGAGCAGGTTCTCGCCGTTGCCGTAGGCATCGAGCGCAGTCGCCGCCGCGCCAGCTTCGCGCGCGCTGTTCCGCGCCGTCTCGGCGCGGCGCTGCGCGTCGCCGCGCATCTGTGAAGCCAGGCCCGTGAATCGTTCGTCGCCCGGCCGGCGCCCGAGCGCACTTTCGACCGTCTTCAGCGCCGCCTGCCGGTTGCCGGTGGCCCACTGGCTGCTCGCATCGCCAAAGAGGCGATCGAGCTCGCGCTGAAGCTGCGCGTCAGCTCCTGCCGCCGCCGTCGATGGCGCCGGAGGCGGTGGCGGCGCGGCAGCCGGCTGCTGCGCCGCCGGTGCCTGCGGCGGCGGTGACGCCTGTGCGGCAGCAGCGGGAGAATCGGCCGGCGCCGGAGGATTGCCGGCGTCGACGCCTGCAGCGCCGCTGTCCCCTTCGGATCCGGCAGCCGCTTCCAGTGACGGCCCCGACACGTCGGCGTCGGTCGCGGCAATCGATGCCGTGCCGCTGTCGACCGGAACGGCCTCGTCCGGGGATCCTCCCGAGAACACGAAGCCAAGCGCGGCGACGAGCACGACGCCGGCCGCGGCCGCACCACCGTACCTGACGGCATTGCCGCGTGAAGCGTCGATCCCCGACGTCGGCGCCGCGGCAACTCCGGCCGCTTCCTTCTTTCCTGTGGCCGGCGCTGCTCCAGGCCGCGGTCCGACGCGCTGTGCCGCGGCGGCCATGCTCTTCGCTGATTCGCTCGCCGCCGGCGTCGGCGCTGAAACCTTCGACGGCTCAACCGGCGGCGGCTCTTCTTCCTTCTGCTTCGCCTGCGCGTCGTCGCACCCGGCTGCAGCTTCCGATGCCGGCGCGTCGCGCACGATCAGGACCGTCGGATCGTCGGCATCGACGCCGCCGTCAGGCGACGCAATCTTCTGGCGTGCCGCGCGCGCCTTCTCCTCGGCGGCCTGTCGCTCGCGCGCCGCCTGTTCCTCCCGCTCCCGCGCGAGGCGTTCCCGTTCCAGGCGCTCCCGCTCACGCTCGCGCTCCGCGCGCTCGTGTTCGGCGCGTTCCGCTTCGGCACGCTCTTTTTCGGCGTGGCGCGCAGCTTCGGCCCGCAGCCGCTCGAGCGTTCGCGCCACGAGCGGGTGTGGCGGGACGAAGCCGGCCAGTAACGCCAGCGCCTCCTCGCGGCCGCCTGCCGCGAACCGGCGCTGCGCCTCGTCGACCGCCTCGCGCGCCCGCGCGTCGAGCGCTTCCTTCTGCCGCGCCGCCTCCTCACGCTCAATCGCGTCCTCGAGCGATCGCCGCAGCGTCTGCACTCTGGGCGCGTCAGGATCGATCCCGGCGGCGCGCGCCAGGTGCTCTCCCGCTGCGGCCAGGTCGCCGCTCGCCAGTCCGCCGGCGGCCGCCTCCAGCGCTTCGTCGAGCTGCCGCGCCTCGACCATCGCCCGCGCCCGTTCGATGACCTCGTGCGCCTTCGCGTGTCCCGTGTCGAGCAGCAGCGCCTGCTCGGCAAGCGCAATCGCGGCCTCGGCTTCGCCGGCCGCCAGACGGCTCTCGGCCTCGCTCAGATGCCGCTGTATCTGTTCGTTGCGCCGGCGACCGATCTCTTCGAGGTCCGCCGCGCGCCGCGCCGATGACGACGGCTTGGAAGGCGCGTCGCCCGGGACTGCCGCGGGCGGCGGCACGACGACGGTCGCCGCCTGGCCGCTCAGCGTCAGCCGCGAGCGCACGGCCGCGATGTCCTGTCGCATCGCGCCCAGGTCCTGATAACGGTGGTCAGGCTCCTTCTGCAGCGCGCGCTCGACAATCGCCACGATGTCCGGATCCAGATCCGGAACGATCGACGTGATCGGATCCGGCTGCCCCGACAGGATCCTGTTGAGCACGCCCGCCATCAGCCCGCCCGGAAACGCCTGCCGGTACGTGAGCAGCTCGTAGAAGACGGCGCCGACCGCGAACAGGTCGCTGCGCGCATCGACCGGCTGGCCGCTGACCTGCTCGGGCGACATGTAGTTCAGCGTGCCGATCAGCATGCCGGCCTGCGTCATGCCCGACGACTCAGCGGCGCGCGCGATGCCGAAGTCCAGGATCTTCAGTGATCCATCGGCGTCGATCATCAGGTTCGCCGGTTTGATGTCGCGGTGGACGATGCCGCTGCGGTGCGCGAACCCCAGGCCGTCGCAGAGCGCTTCGATCAGCTCGAGCTTGCGCGTCAGCGTCAGCGGGACATTGCCGCGCACGATCTCGGCCAGCGTCTGCCCCTGGATGTACTCCATGGCAATGAACGGCTGACCGTCGTGCTCGCCGACGTCGAAGATCGTGACGATGTTCGGATGGCGCAGGCGCGCGGCGGCGCGCGCTTCACGCGCGAACCGCTCGCGCAGCTCGTCGTCGTCGTCGCGGAGCAGCTTGATCGCAATCTGCCGGTCGAGCAGCGGATCGAGCGCGAGGTAGAGGGATCCCATCCCTCCGCGACCGATCGGCTCGAGCACTTCGTAGCGCCCGATCCTGGTGGGCGGATTACTCACTGACACCCTCGTACGCCGACCCGCGACGCGGGCCCCCGGCGCTCCTCTGAACGGAAGCCCGGATCGTACCACAGCCCCGGCAGGCTCATTGCCACCGCAGCTCCAGCTTCACGAAGCCGAACTGCACCAGATCGCCGTCCCGCAGCTCGACCTCCTGCCCGGCCCCGAGCCGCTCGCCATTGACGAACGTCCCGTTGCGCACGCCCGGCTCCTCGCGCACGAACAGCGCCCCGCCGCGCCGGATGATCTTCGCGTGCCGGCGACTCAGCGTCCGCTGCTCGTCGAGCGGCGAAAGGTCGATTTCGGGCACGGTGCCGGATGCGCGATCCGGCCGGCCGACCAGGGCCTCGTCGAAGCCCGCCAGCCGGAACACCTGCCGGCCGCCCTCGGCGACGAGCGTCGGTTCCCCCCTGGGCGCGACCTGAGGCTGAGGCACCTGCGCGGCGCGGGCGGCCTCGCGCGCCGCGGCGGCCCGGCGCGCCAGCTGCCGCGCGATCGAGGCCGCAATCTGCGGCGCCTCCGCCGTGATGCGCTCGAAAACCGCCCGGTCGAGATGAATCACCCGCGCGTCCAGTGCCGCGCGCGCCGACACATCCTGCGGCCGGCCTTCGAAGAACGACCACTCGCCGAACACACCACCCGGCCCGATCGACTCGACGACCACGTCGTCGGCCCCCAGCAGATCGACGCGGCCATCCTGCACGATGAAGAGCTCGTCACCGGCATCGCCAGCCCGAAAGACGAACTCGCCTGCCGCGACCGTGCGCGTGAACTTCTGAACGTCGTCGAGATCCCCGGCGCCAGCCTGCGCGTTGGCCGTCATCGCTCTAGTAACCCCTCGTCACCGAAAAGACCGCCATCGGCCCGGGCTGCAGCCCCGCGCTGCCAACGGGCACCACCACGCTCATCTGCGCCGTGACATCACCCGGCATGGCCACGCGCAGACCGACGGCCGTGTTCGTCAGCAGGATCGCCCGCGCATCGCCCGTCGCGAGCGCGCGACGCCCCAGGTAGCTCGCCGATGGCAGCGCCCCGGCACCGCGCGACGGAAACTCGAGCGTTGTCGTGGTCAGCTCGCGGATGCCATCGATGCGGCGCACGTTGACGTCGAACGCCAGCACCGCACGCCCGAGGAACCGGGCGTCGAGCCCGACTGCAGCGCCGATTTCGTCGGGCACCTCGAGATCGACGGACCCGAGCGCCGGGCTGAGTTCGCCCTCCGACCACGTGTAGTCGACGCGCGCACGCGGAATGAACCGTCCCGCCGGCACCGACACCATCACGGCCGGACGCACCTGAAACGCGCCGAGGCCGATGAAGTTGTCGCGGCTGCCGGTCGGCAGCCTGACATCGGTCCCGACGGCCACGGCCGCTTCACCGCCCGTGAGCCGGTAGCGACCGCGCAGCACGATGTCGCCGATGCCGCGCGCGGTAGCGCTGCCGTGGCACTGCAGCGACTCGGGATCGACCGGCACCGACTCGAGCTCCGAGCAGTACCGCGGCAGCGTGCGGTTCGCACCGCCCAGCGGATCGAACTGGTGCACGCCCGTGTTCCTGCCCGTCGCGGTGCGGACAATGTGGCTCGTCACCCGTGCATCGGCTGCCACCTGCACGACCGGCACGACCACACCGATGTCGGCGCGATCGCTCAGGCCGTACGTGAGCGCGAACGAGGCGACCTTGCGATTGAGGCGAATCGAGGCCACCTGGCGCATCATGTCGCGATCCGATTCATCGACGCCCGCGCGATGTGGCAGGTAGAGATTGATCTCGCTCGACCGGAGGTCGAGGTCGTCGAGCGTGGCGAACGTCGTGGCCTGGTAGCCGACGCCGAGCGTGAGCCGGTTGTTCCCTACCGTGAACGCGCTGACATCGCTGACGGAGTGATGGCCCCCCTCGGCCCCCGCGGGTGTCGCGGCCAGCGTCACCGGCCCGACCGGAAACGCACCAACCTGCACCGCCAGGACGCGGTTCAGTTCCCGCAGCGGCGCCAGCGTCGCCTCGTCGGGCAGAAAGTGCCGGCTGTGATCCTCACCCGCGGGGCCCGGTGCAATCACCGCCGCCTGTTCGACGAGCGTCGGCAGCAGCTCCGCCACCGATGGCCCCGACTGTCCCGAGGCCGTTCCCGTCGCCAGTACCAGCATGCCGGCTGCAGTAATAAAGGTCCGTAGCGTCATATCACCCTGTCCCTGAGGCGGCTTGCCGCCGACGTCATCCCTTTTCACAGCACCGGGAACTCCGCTCCCGGGGAACCATAGCGCACGGCCGAATCGGGCATCTCGAACGCCACGACCGACGGCAGCTCGCGCGGCCGCGCCAGCCGCAGCAGCTCATAGCCGATGCCGGCCAGCCCCTGGAAGAAGCCGGGATCGAACACCCGGTAATCGGTTCCTGTACCGCTGAGCCTGAAATGTCCGCGGCGCCGCGCCCGCTCCACGGTGCGGCGGCCGATGGTCCGGGCACGTTCGAGCAGCTCGCCGTCGTCGGCTCGCGCCGCGGCCAGCAGGGCCTCGGCGCGCGCGAGGTTGCCGCAGCACACGTGATCGGCCTGCACGGGCTGCCACGCGGCCATCGCGCGAAACAGCGGCTCGTGCGCGTCCGGCAGTGCGCCGACGATGTCCGGCGCCACCGTCAGCGACGCGATCGCAATGCCCGGCGCGCCGTGGCACCAGCCGTTCATCGTTCCGCCGGCTGCTGCCGCGTCGTCGTTTCCGACGGCGACCGGCCAGTTCGCGACGGCCGCCTGATAGTACCGGCGGACGAACGCGTACGCGCGATCGGCCGCGCGCGCCCGTCCGGCATCGCCGGTTGCCTGAGCGACACGCGCCAGCGCCCACGCCATCCCGGCCGTGCCGTGCGCAACACCGAGCAGCGTGACTCCCCGCTCACCAGGCCACATCAGCCCGCCGTCGTTCGTCGTTGTCGCACGATCGACGATCACCTGCGCGCAGGCATCGGCCGTTTCGAGCAGCGCCGGGTCGCCAACTACCCGATGCAGCGCGACCAGCGCCAGCGCGGCCCCGGCCGCGCCGTTGACGACGTCGAGCGAACCATCGGGGGTAAGACGGGGACCAATCCCGCGCGCGACGGAAGTTGCCGCGTCCAGCAGCGAGACGTCGGCGCGCAGTGACGCTGCCAGCGCAAGACCATACGCGATCGATCCAAGTCCGTTGCCCGCCCCGATCGGCTCGCTCGCAGGCAGCGTGTCGACAGGATGTCGCTCGAGGTGCTGCCGCAGCGTCACGAGCGCACCGTCGGCCACGCGTCGCCATCGGTCGCGCCCGGTCACGTGCGCAAGCGCGGTGAAGAACAGCGCCGTGCCGGTCGTGCCGTCGTACAGGTGATGATCGCGCCAGCCGGCACCACCGACGTGCGGCCGGTAGCGCCACACGAGCCCGTCGCCGTCACGCACGGCGCGCGCCTCGAGCTGAACCGCAATCCACTCGGCATCCGCAACGAGCGCATCGGCGCCCGACGGTCGCGGCCCCGGCAGGTCCGGCAGGAACATTGACGTGGTCGACTCCGACAGCGCGCGGTCGAGCAGCGCGAGCTGCGCGTCGAGATCGTCAGGCGTCAGTGTGGTCAGTCGCCGCCGTGCCGCGGCCAGGCCGCTCGTCGTGAAGTAGTCGACGTCGAGCTCCCGCCCATTGCTCCATCCGCGCGTGCCGTCGGCGGCCACGAAAAAGTACGGCACGTCGAGCGCGAGCAGTGCGCGACGCTCCTCGACGGCGACCGGCCAGAGCGCGGGCCGCGTGCGATGGTGCGCAAACCCTCGATTCAGCACGTCGACGATGGCACCGGCCGTGACACCATCGCGCTGCGCGGCGGGATTCGTCAGCATCGAGATGGCCAGGGCGTACTGATTCGTCGGCCGGGGCAACACCCGCACCCGGCACTCCGCAAACGCCTCGAATGGACCATCCGGTGCGAGCAGCGCCGCGCGACGCTCGATGAGCAGCCGGAACGCGTCGGCGAATCCGGCTTTGAGATCGTCGGGATACGCGTCGGGACGCTGCACGACGTCGCCGAGCCGCAGCTCGTGCCGGCGCGGCGCGGAGAACGACGTCTGTTCATCCAACGAGAGCGCGTCGGTTCCGCACTGCCGCCAGCTGCGCGCGGCCACCGGCAGCGTGCCCGTGCTCTCGCCGCGCAGGCCGCCGGCGTCGTGCGGCTCGCCGTCGGGCCCGATCTCAATCATCGAAAGCATGCCGGTCGCCAGGCACGACGCAGCCGTCGCCCCGTCCTCGTTCTCGAAGACTCCATCGGTCGTCGGCTGCAGCAGCAGCTCGAGATCGATGAGTACCGGTCCATCTGCCGCCGCCACGAGGTTCTCGCGGTGCAGGTCGCGGGCACCGAGCATCCAGGTGATGCACATGAGCGCGCCGGCGCGCCGGAAATACCGCGCAGCCTCCTCGACGCTCGCCGCCGGCGACGGTTCGACGAACTCCACCCATCCATGCGTGCCGCATTCGAGCGTGCGCGGCACGCGCAACGGTACGTCGAGGCCGGGATTGAGCCGGTCGATCAGCCGGCCGAATGCCTCCTCGATCCGGATACTGCGCGGCTTGTAGACGACGCGAAGCCCGGACGCGAAAGTGAGCGCCGCAACCCGGCGACGACCGTGATGCGGATCCGACAGCGCCGGCTCGATCGCGACGACGAGGCCGGGATCGGCACCGGGCGAGAATACTTCGCACAGCCTCGCCCGATCGTCGCGAACGGCAATGAGGAGCTCCGCCGACGCCTCGACCCAGCGGGCGAGAATCGTCGCAAGCTGGCGGGCCAGCCAGGCATAGTCGCGGAAGAAGGCCGACAGGCCGCCCTCGAGCAGACCAAGGACGAACGCCCTGTAGATCGACGACGATCCACTGTCGGGCGCGGCCGACGCGCCGGCCGCGAACCGATCGCGCTCGAAGCGCTCGTACCAGGCCAGTTCCGCCGTGCGTACGATTTCGAGGTCGAGCTGCGCCTGCAGGTGGCCGAAGATGCACGGATCGACGACCTCGAGCGGCGTCGCACCGGACGCGTGCGCCGGCGCCCGGCTGACGGCCCTCAGCAGCTCGCGTCGTCCCGCCCGGCGAAACGGCACGCGCAGCTCTTCGAAAGGATGAGCGTCGCCAGGTGAAGCGGACGGCAGACGCCCGTCGCGCAGATCGGCCGCAACGCCGGCCGCCTCATCCACGATGCGGTCGAGCCAGACCGTCCAGTGCGCCGGCTCGAGCGCCGTCGGATCGACCGGCGCGGCGATCGCTTCGAGGGCACGGGCTTCGTCGAGACCGTCCCAGCCGAGCCGGCGCGCGAACGAGGCAGGATCGACCGGTGCGAAGACACGCTGCCAGCGCGACAGTGCGGCATGCGCAGCCGCATCGGGACGCACCGGTGCCGTGTCGGCCCCCAGCGCCCCGGCCCTCTCGAAGACCGTGGCCGCGCGGCCGGCGATCTCGCGCCTGTCTTCCGGGGACAGCGGCATGCAGCGATCGCCCCGGGGCCGTGGGCGGCCTGCGACCCGCCCACGACCCCGCGGAAGCTGGTCTTACAGGTTGATCTGCGTGACGGTGTTGCCCGCAGCCGCACCGCCGAGCGCCAGTGCCGTGCACTCGGCCTTGATGTCCTGCTTGCCGCCGGCAACCTTCTCGAGATCCGCATCGCTCAGCTCGCCCTCGGGCGCGGCGTACGGAATCACCACGTGCACCGTGTCGGCCGTGTCGGCGACCGCCTTCACGTTCACGTTGCCGAGGCTCGTGTTCAGCTGCTTCTCGATCACGCCCTTCGGATCCTTCAGCAGCGCCTCGCGGTACTTCGGGTTCTCGGTCGCGAACTTGCTGATGAGGTCCTGCACTTCACCACGGGTCATGGCCTGCGACATTGCTGTTGTCCTTTCTCGAGTAACGGTGTTGCTACGGCAGCCGGGGGCCGGAGCCCCCGGCCGGCTTCCGCGGGGATCGTCGACGGCGACGACCCCGCCTTAGAGGTTGATCTGCGTGACGGTGTTGCCCGCGGCCGCACCGCCGAGCGCCAGCGCCGTGCACTCGGCCTGGATGTCCTGCTTGCCGCCGGCAACCTTCTCGAGATCCGCATCGCTCAGCTCGCCCTCGGGCGCGGCGTACGGAATCACCACGTGCACCGTGTCGGCCGTGTCGGCGACCGCCTTCACGTTCACGTTGCCGAGGCTCGTGTTCAGCTGCTTCTCGATCACGCCCTTCGGATCCTTCAGCAGCGCCTCGCGGTACTTCGGGTTCTCGGTCGCGAACTTCGCCACCAGGTCCTGCACCTCACCACGCGTCATCTTCTGAGCCATGTCGTATTCCTCCTCCTGAAGTTGTTTCGTTCAGGCTCTCGATGTCGCCACCCTCATGGCGGCGACCCATGCCGGTTCGGCCCCTTCATTGAGCAACCTGCGGGCCAGATCGACAGAAACCGGCAACTCCCGCTGTGTGCGTCACTTACGTGAATCACACTGCACAGCGGCCGGTGGCCGATGGAGCCACCGCTCCATTCGATGGAGCCACCGCTCCAGGCCGGCGCCGCTGTGCGCCGACTGGTGTCGTCCGGCACCTCATGGTTTCAGGTCGTGGTGCCGGAGGAAGTCCATGAACTTCTGGTATTCCCCCGCAGGCAGGTTGAAGAGCGCGAGGATGCGACGGTAGTTGCCCATCGTTTCGCCGAGCCCGCGTCGCACGAGCGCCTTCACCTGAGCGCGGTTCAGATCCCGTTCGAGAAACGGCTGGCCGACGACGGTCCAGAAGTCCTCGCCGCCGCGCACCATGCGGTCGTAGCGGCTGTCGCTCGAGTCGTCGCGGCCGGGCGCGCCGGCATCGAGCAGCGCGCAGAAGTCGTCGGGCTCGATCACCTCGCCGTCGGCCATGCCGTAGCCGGTCGACACGACGGCGATCAGCTGGCGCACGTTGCCGGGCCAGTGATGCTTCCCGAGCAGCGCCAGCGAAGCAGCCGAGAAGCGCTTCGACACGCCGTAGCGCTTCGCCAGACGAAGGAGCGTGTAGTCGGCAATCAGCCGCCAGTCGTCGCCCCGCTCACGCAGCGGCGGCAGCTCCACGAGGAAGTGGCGCAGCCTGAAGAAGAGGTCGTAGCGGAACTGGTTAATCATCACCAGTTCGTTCAGGTCACGATTGGTGGCCGAGACCACGCGCACGTCGGCGCGCCGCGACTCGGTGGCGGCACCGAGCGGTCGGAACTCACCGGTCGCCAGGGCACGCAGCAGCAGCGCCTGCGCGCTCGACGGGAGGTCGCCGATTTCGTCGAGGAAGATGACGCCGCCGTCGGCCTCCTCGAACGCGCCGCGCCGATCGGCGGTCGCGCCGGTGAAGCTGCCTCTGAGGTGGCCGAACAGCTCGCTGACCGTGAGGTTGCCTTCCTGATACTGCGGACAGTTGACGGTGACGTACGGCCGACCGGGCGGGCAGCCCAGCAGGTACAGCGCGTGCGCGAAGTGTTCCTTGCCGACGCCGCTTTCCCCGGTAATCAGGACCGGCTCGCGGAAGCGCGCGATCTTCTCGACCTGCCGGATGGCCTTGAGGAAGGCGGGCGACTGTCCGACCATCTCGAGCACACGGCCCGGACCGTGCCGCTCGAGCGACAGCGCGCGCAGCCGTCGGGCTGGCTCACTCAGGAAGGACACATCTTCTCCGGCCACGGTCGCAGCAATCACCTCGATCCTCCCCGCGACAGACGCATCGGGCCTGCGGCGGGGACCGGCGCCCGCGCACGACAGGCAGTCGCACCTACATCGGCGGGTGCGCGATTCCCTTCACATCGACCTCGGTCGTGAGCCGGTCGATCGCCGCGCACGGGACGATGAACCCGTGCGCGTCGATGTCGCGATCGGCACCGGGCTCGAGATCGGCCACGAAGTGCATGATCGTCGCGACCGATTCGCCGCGGCTGTCGAGGGCGGTGAACTTCAGCGTGGCGTGCACCGCGACGTCGTTGCCGTTCGTCACGCGTCCGACGACGCGGCAGCAGCACAGCCCGGGATTCCCTGTCGTCGACTCGAGCGTCAGCGAGCCGACCGTCACGTTGCTCAACGACGGTCCTGCCGGCAGGCCGCGGCAGGCACCGATGCCGAGCGCAAGGATGCCGAACCCGATCGTCAGATGCAGAGAACTGATGCGCATAGGAAGAGTCCGGAAGGGTAGCACAACTCACCTCGCGTGGATGCGTTCGACCCGCATTCAATTTCGTGTTGCGAATGTCGATTTCGTAACAGTCACGATCGCGCGCGTGGCGACACCAAGATCGCGCATGAACGGCGCTTCGGCGCCGCGTGATTCTGGTAGAATCGCGCGCCCGGAACTAGCCCGTGCTGCGCGGCTTCGAGGCCCGCGCATCGACGCCGCGTCATGACGACGCCCAGGAGACTTCCCGCCATGAGATCGCTGTCCGGCCGTCTGGCTCTGCCACTGATTGCATTGCTCGTCGCAGGCCCGCCTGCGGCGTCCGCACAGGCGCCCGCTGCTGCGGTCGAGGAAGCGCCGCTCGGCGAAGCCGCGCCCGTGATGACGTTCGCCCCCGGCGGCGTGTCGCTCGACGACGCGATTGCCGCGACGCTGCGCCTTGCGCCCGACGTGCAGCAGGGGCGCGCCGAGGTGCAGCGCCGCATGGGCGTCGCGCAGCAGTGGCGCGGCCTGTTCGACACGACGCTCTTCATCAGCGCCCAGTACACGCACCGCACGCAGGAGCTGAGCGAGAGCCAGAAGGACACCGAGCGCCGCAAGCGCGAGGATCTGCGCGCGGTGCTCAACGCGCGCGACGAGCACCTGTCCGAGGTGCAGTTCATCCGGGATCTGATCGATCGCATCCGGAACGCGCCCGGGGGCGGCGGTCCGGTCGACGAGCTGGCCACTGTCAGTCCCGCGGCCGCGGCGACCATCCGCGTGCTCGATCGCCTGATCGCCAGCGCGCCTCCGGGTCAGCAGCAGCAGTTCATCACGATCCGCGAGAACTTCCTCCTCGACTCGCTCGCGCAGTTCGAGGACGAGATCGATTCGGCACTGTCGGACTTCCAGCGCGTCGAGCAGGGACTGATCAACCTCGGCGAGGCGCCGATTGACGAGGTCTTCATCGACGCCAGCGGGACGCTGACCGTCTCGAAGCTGTTCCGCTCGGGCATCGCGGTCAGTCCCTTCTTCGACGCGACGTTCAACGGCACCAACTTCAAGGGCAAGCCGCGCGCTCCGGAGTTCGGGGGCAAGGGCATTGCCGACGTGCTGCAGTTCCGCGCCGGCCTCAACGCCACGCTTCCGCTGCTGCGCGGCCGCGGCGCACGCTCGGTGGCGGCCGCCGAGCGCGCGGCGGCCGCCGAGGTCGCGGCCGGACAGTACCTGCTCAGTCATCAGGCGGCGGCCAGCGTGCTGCGCACCGCCACGGCCTACTGGAACGCGCGCGCGGCGCGCGAGGCCGCCGAGATCGCGGAGCGCTCGGTCGAGTTCCAGAGCACGCTGACGCAGCTGACCGAACAGATCATCAAGGCGGGCGACCTGCCGCAGGTCGAGCTCGCGCGCGCGCAGGCCGCCGAGGCCCGGGCGCGTGCCCAGCTCGAGGAGGCGCGTCGTCGCTACCACGAGGCGCGCGTGGCGCTGGCCGACGCGATGGGCGTCGCCGTCACGACCGATCCGAACACGCTGCCCGACGCGGCCGACGCCTTCCCCGATCCGCCGCCGGCCGCCTCGGCCGACGCGCTCATCGAACGGGCCGTCGAGAACCGCGCCGACCTCTACGCGGCGTCGCACTCCGTCGAGGCCAGCAGCACGCTGGCCGATGCGGCACGGGACGACCTCCGGCCGAGGCTCGATCTTCAGGTGGGCACATGGTTCACCGCGCTCGGCGAGGGGTCCGGGCCTGAAGCGCTCGATCGCTGGGTGGGTCCGAGCGCTGGCGTCGGCTTCCAGTTCGAGAAGCCGCTCGGCAACAACACGGCGCAGGGCATGCTGGTCCAGCGTCAGGCCGAGCTCGATCAGACCCGCATCGCCCAGCGCGACCTCGACCGCCGCATCCGGCTCGGCGTCATCGAGACCACCGGAACGATCGAGCAGGCCCGGGCGCGCGTGGTCCAGGCCGAGGCTGCCGTCGAGCACTTCCAGACGATCGTCGAGGCCGAACTGGCGCGCTTCCGGGCGGGCGACGTGACGCTGCTCGACACGGTCATCACACAGCAGCAGCAGGTGGAGGCGCAGCTTGCGCTGGTGCTCGCGCGCCAGGAGCTGGCGCAGCGGCTGGCCGAACTGCAGTATCAGACCGGTGCGCTGGTGGCCCTGCCGGCACCGGCGGCGAGGGAATGATGCGCGTGCGCGGCATCGTTCACCTCTGCCGCGGCGCGGCCGCGGCCATCCTGACTCTTACGCTGGCGGCGCCGGCCGCGGCGCAGGTCGTCGAGATTCCCGAAGCCGACGCGCTCGAGGCGACCGGCGAACCGGCCTCGCCGCCGGCGTCGCCGGTCGGGCTCGCCGACGCGGTCCGGCTTGCCATCACGCACAACCCGTCGGTGGCCCGCCAGGCGGCAGCGCTGCGGGCGGCCATCGGCCGTGAGCAGCAGACGCGCGGCCTGTTCGATCCCACGCTGCGGATCCTGCCGTCGGCAACCTTCGACCTGAAGGAAATGGCGCCGTTTCTGCGCGCCCGCGAGATCAGCAAGCGCGAGACGATCCGGATCATCGCCGACAACTTCACGATCCTCACCGCGTCGCTGCGCGAGATGATCGACGTCACGTCAACGACGCCGCCGCGGTGCCCGTCGGGCCTGCTGTCGGACGGCCGGCTCGATCTGTCGGGCGCGAACGTCGACCTGTCGGGCCGCGACGATCTCGAACGCTCGCTGATTGGCGTCAACACGAACCTGCAGTCGGTCGTCGTGGAGCTCGGCGACGGCATCGACCTCGACCTTTCGGACATCTGCCGGTCGCAGCCGCGCGAACTGCTCTCGCCCGAGCTCATGATCGACGCCTTCCGGAAGATCGACCAGTCGGGCGGCCTGGGCCTCGAGGGCATCCTGACGAGCGTCGCGCAGATTCCGCGCGAGATCCGCATCCTTCAGGAAGAGATCACCCGGACCGTCGCCCAGCGGGCGCGGCTGGCGCTCGATCGGCTCGGTCCGGTGGCGCAGGACGAACTGAAACGGAACATCACGATCGACGTGAACCTGTCGAAGCTGTTCCGCAGCGGCCTGGCTGTCAGCGGCGATTTCCAGATGCAGAGCCAGGAGCACAACTTCGTCGACAAGCCGCTCGATCCGACGTTCGGCGGCCTCGAGACGCCGCCGCAGTTCTTCTCGAGCGCCTCGGGCTCACTGACCGTGCCGCTCGGCCGCGGCCGCGGCGGTGCGGCCACGGCGGCCTCCGAGCGGGCCGCGGCGCGCATGGTCGAGGCCGAGCGCGCGCAGTTCAGGCATCTGGTCAGCGAAGAGGTGTTCCGGACGGTGCTCGCCTACCTGAACGTCGTGGCAGCGCAGGAAACGGTGGCGCAGCTCGAAGCATCGGCGGGCCGCCACCAGAAAATCCTCGAACTGTCCGAAGCGCGCGTGAAAGCCGGCGAGCTCGCGCAGGCCGACCTGGCGCGCGTCCGCGCCGGCGCGGCGGCAGTCGAAAGCTCGCTCGCGCAGGCGCGCGCGGCGCTCGTCACCGCCCGCGCGGCGCTGGCCGATCAGATGGGCGTGCGGGTCGAGTCGCTCGGCGCGCTGCCGCTGGCCGCCGAGGGCTTTCCAGACATCACGCCGGCGATCGACGAAGCGGGCCGGCTCATCGAACAGGCGCTCGCCTCACGTCACGACGTGCGCGCAGCCGAGGCGCGGCGCGAAGCCGCCGAGGCGCTGGCCGTCGGCGCCCGTGCGCAGGCGCGTCCGCGTCTGGACCTGACGCTGACCGGCGGCATCTTCAACCTCGAGGACAGCCCGTTCTTCAAGTTCCTGCCCAACGAGCGCGAGCCGATTATCTCGGTGACGTCGCCGCTGCCGACGCAGCCGGTCACCGGCACGCCGGTGCCGCCCGAAAGCCCGGTCCGGTACTACTCGCCGATCGGCTACGGGCGGGCGCTGCGCGGCCGGCACACACCGTTCGCGACGGTGGCGCTCACGTTCGAGCTTCCGTTCGGCAACAACGCGGCGCGCGGGCGGCTGGCGCAGGCGGAATCGGCGCGCACGTCGGCGGCCATTCGCGACCAGGATCTGCGCCGGACCATCGGCGACACCATCGTCGACCTGGCGCACGGACTGACGCGCGCGGCCGCGGCACTCTCCGAGCGCCAGAATGCCGTGGCCCGCGGCAACGAGACGCTCGAGGGACGCCTGCGCATGTTCCAGGTGGGCGACACGACGCTGCTCGATGTGCTGCTGACGGAGGAAAGCTTCACCGGGGATCACCTGGAGCTGATCCGCCAGCGCCAGGCCTATCTGAGCGCCCGCGCCCGGCTGCAGTACGAGCTCGGCGCGCTCGTCCGGTTCGACGATGCCGCCGCGGGCGGGTCGTCGGTGCAGTTCGATCCGCGCAGCTTCCTGCGGTAGGCGATCGCTCGAGGAGGCGTTCAGGACATGTCAGACAACTCGCTCTTCCGCAAGGCGGCCCTCGACAAGCTCGCGTCGCCCGAACGGCTCGACGTGCTGATGCAGGTGACCTCACCCAAGGGCTGGATTGCGCTCGCGACGATCGCCGTGCTCCTGGCCGGCGTCGTCGCGTGGAGCATCCTCGGCACGCTGCCCGAGCGGATCGACGGGCAGGGGCTGCTCACCGGTGAAGGTGGCCTCCGGCAGATCCGGGCGTCCGGTACCGGCCGCCTTTCGAGGCTCGACCTGGCGGTCGATCAGGTCGTCAACGTCGATCAGATCGTGGGCGAAGTCTCGGCCGTCGACATGGACGAGACGATCCGGATGGCGCGCACCGACTACCAGACGCAGCTGCAGGCCCACCAGGCGGCGCTCGCGTCCGAGCGCATGACGATCAGCAACCTCGAGATTCAGCGTGATCGCGCGCGCGCCAACCTGGTGAAGGCCGAGGCCAACCTGGCCCAGCGGAAGGAGAACCTGGCAGCCGGCATCGGCACGGCCAATCAGGTGCGGGCGGCCGAGGCCGAGGTCGACGGGTACCTGCGCGAGGTGGCCAGCTACGAGGAACAGATTCGCACGGTCCGCGAGCAGGGCCGGCTGCGCGAGATCAACCTCCAGCGCATTCAGCAGCAGGTGTCCAGCACCGAAGCCACCGTGGCGGCCGGCGCCGAGATCCGGAGCACGGTCGCAGGCAAGGTCGTCTCGATCCGCAAGCAGGTCGGCGACCTCGTGCAGGCCGGTGAGCTGATTGCCGAAGTGGAATCGAGCAGCGACGCGTCGTCGCTCGAGATCGTCGCGTTCGTCTCGTCGGCCACCGGGCAGCGGATCCGTCCCGGCCACCCGGCGCAGATTACCGTCGCGGGCATCCGCCGCGAGGAGTACGGCTTTCTGCGCGGCCGCGTGCGGTTCGTCTCACAGTATGCCGAGACGCCCGAGACGATTGCGGCCACGATGCGCGACCTGAAGATCGCGGAAGCGAGCTACCGGGTCATCATCGAGCCGATCCGCGACGAATCGACGCCGACCGGGTACGCCTGGTCGACGGGCGTCGGGCCCCACACACCGATTACGGGCGGCACGCTCGTCACCGTCTCCGTGGAAGTCGATCAGCGGGCGCCGATCAGCCTGGTGCTGCCGGTGCTCAAGAGCGCCCTCGGCGCCTAGACAGACCGCTCGAATTACCGTGGCCGAAACCGAGACCCCAGCCGAGCCGTCGCGCAAGTACAAGAAGCCACCCCGACGGCGCGTCAAGACCCCGACCATCCTCCAGATGGAGGCCGTCGAGTGCGGCGCTGCCGCGCTCGCGATGGTGCTCGCCTACTACGGGCGGTGGGTGCCGCTCGAGGAGCTGCGCCAGGAATGCGGCGTCTCGCGCGACGGCAGCAAGGCCAGCAACGTCCTGCGCGCCGCGCGCAAGTACGGGCTCGAGGCGAAGGGCTTCAAGTACAGCGACCTCGAGAAGCTGTACGAGCTCGAGTTCCCCGCCATCCTGTTCTGGAACTTCAACCACTTCGTGGTGCTCGACGGGTTCCGGGGCGAGCAGGTCCTGCTCAACGATCCCGCGCAGGGGCCGCGCGTCGTCTCGATGGCCGAGCTCGACGGCTCGTACTCGGGCGTCGTCCTCACCTTCAAGCCGGGACCCGAGTTCAGGAAGGGCGGCGCGTCGCCGAAGATGCTGCCGGCGCTTCGGCGCCGGCTCACCGGCTCGGAAAGCGCGCTTCTCTACACGATCCTCTGCGGCCTGCTGCTGGTCATTCCCGGGCTCGTCATCCCGACGTTCACCCGGGTCTTCATCGACGACTACCTGCTTGCCGGCCAGGCCTGGCTGGTCAGGCCGCTCCTGTGGGCGATGGCCGCGACACTCGTCGTGCACGGCCTGCTCACCTGGATGCAGAAGCACGCGCTGCTGCGGCTCGAGACGAAGCTCGCCCTCGTCACCTCGAGCCAGTTCTTCATGCACGTGCTGCGGCTGCCGGCGGCCTACTTCGGGCAGCGGTTCTCGGGCGAGATCGGCAGCCGCGTGATGATCAACGACCGCGTCGCGTCGATGATCTCGGGCCGGCTCGCCGCCGTCGTCATCGACTCGCTGATGACGGTGTTCTATGCGGCGCTGATGCTGGTCTACGACGTCGCGCTGACGTTCACGGTCATCGGCATTGCGCTGCTCAACGTGGCGGCGATCCGGCTCGCGGCGCGGGCGCGCACCGACGGCAGCCGCCGCCTGATGCAGGACCGCGGCAAGCTCACCGGCACGGCGATGAACGGCCTCCAGATGATCGAGACGATCAAGGCCACCGGGTCGGAGGCCGAGTTCTTCGCCCGCTGGGCGGGGTACTACGCGAAGGTCATCAACAACGAGCAGTACCTGCAGGTCCTCGCGCAGATCTCGACCGCCGTCCCGCCGCTCGTGCAGACGATGTCGACCGCGGCCGTGCTCGTCATGGGCGGCATGAAGGTGATGGACGGACAGCTGACGATCGGCATGCTCGTCGCCTACCAGACGCTGCTGACCAGCTTCACGCGGCCGCTCAATGCCTTCGTCCAGTTCGGCGCCGACATGCAGGAGCTGCAGGCCGACATGAACCGGCTCGACGACGTGCTCCGCTATCCGGCCGATCCGCAGTACGAGCAGACGCGCGAGAAGTGCCCGGTCGATCCGAAGATCGTGAAGCTGTCGGGCCACGTCGAGCTGCGCGACGTCACGTTCGGCTACAGCCCGCTCGAGCCGCCGCTGGTCGAAGGTTTCAACCTCGTCGTCGAACCCGGCAAGCGCGTGGCGTTCGTCGGCTCGAGCGGCAGCGGCAAGTCGACGGCAGCCAAGCTCATTTCGGGCCTCTACCAGCCGTGGAGCGGCGAGGTGCTCTTCGACGGCATCCCGCGCACCCGGCTGCCGCGCGATCTGATTGCGAACTCGCTCGCCGTCGTCGACCAGGAAGTCTTCCTCTTCGGCGGCTCGGTCTCCGAGAACGTCACGATGTGGGACTCGACGATCCCGCCGCAGCGCATCAGCCAGGCGGCGCGCGACGCGGCCATCGACGACGTGATCGAGTCGCGCGAGGGCGGGTACCAGTCGCGCGTGCAGGAGGGCGGCGGCAACTTCAGCGGCGGCCAGTGCCAGCGCCTCGAGATCACGCGCGCGCTCGTCGGAGAGCCGACCATCCTGATCCTCGACGAGGCCACGAGCGCCCTCGACCCGGCCACTGAGCAGCACATCGACGAGAGCCTGCGCCGGCGCGGCTGCACCTGCATCATCATCGCGCACCGCCTGAGCACCATCCGCGACTGCGACGAAATCATCGTGATGGAGCGCGGAAAGATCGTGCAGCGCGGCACGCACGACGAAATGAAGGACGTCGACGGTCCCTACAAGCGGTTGATCAGCCACTGAGCCATGCACGAGATGTCTTCAGCATCGGGAGCGACCGCGCAGGGCGCCACGTTCGTGCTCCGGATCCTCACGACGACCGATCCGGCCCGCAGCGGCGAGGAAATCGTCGTCGCCGGGCCGATGGTCATCGGCCGCGATCCGAACGTCGAGATTGTCATCGCCGATCCGAGCGTGTCGCGCCGCCATGCCCGGGTCGAGCCGGGGCCCGACGGGCTGAAGCTCGTCGACCTGAACAGCGGGAACGGCGTCTGGATGGACACGGCGCGCATCTCCGAGGTGGTGCTCGGCCGATCGGATCGCTTCCGCATCGGGGCCACCACCTTCGAATGTGTCGTCGTGGGCGGACCGCCCGACGGTCCGGCGGTCGAGGTGCCGGCCGGCAGCATCACGCTGCGCATCGTCGAAGGTGGCGAGTCGGAGCCTGCCGGGCGCCTCTTCACCATCGAGGGAAGCGCAACGATCGGTCGCGGCGACGACTGCCGGATCCGCCTGGCCGAGCGCGATGTCTCGAGACGCCACGCCAGAGTCGAGGCGACGGCCGCCGGCATCCGCCTGACCGATCTGGGCAGCACGGGTGGCACCTGGGTCGACGGGCGCGAAATCAGGACGGTCGAAATTCCGGCGGGCGGACGCTTCCGGCTCGGCGGGCGGATCGTGTTCGAAGTGATGGCCGCGGACGCCGCGGTCACCGCGCCTGCGGCCGACGACGACTCGACGCGCTTCGTCGATCCGGCGGCGGTCGCTGCGGCCATGGCGGCCGCCGGTGAAGAGGCGGCGCGCCCGGCCGAAGCCCCGGCACCGCCACCGACGAGTCCGCCGGCCGCGGACGCAGCCGCCGGTGCACCCGTCGCACCGGCCGCGCCCGCGCCGGCGGCGCCGCCGGCGCCTCCATCCACCGGCACGCGGCCGATTCGCGTGGTGAAGCCCACGGGCGACGTCGGCAACGAGGACTTCAGCAATACCGTCGTCATCCCGGTCGCCGCGGTGATGGCCGAAGCCGCCAGGACGACGGCCGCTGTCCGGTTCGAGAACGAGGGCGAGGCCCTCGAAGTGAGCGGCCATCGTCCGTTCCTGCTCGACGATCCGGACTCCGTGTACTACGTCGTCGAAGGCGGCGTGCTGATCTTCACGGTGGCGCTCGAGGACGGGCAGCCGGTGGGGACGCGCAAGCACTTCCTCGGCGTGCTGCCCGGCCAGGCGATCTTCGGGTTCGACCTGCAGCGGTACGGCGTCGGGTCGGGGTTCCTGGCCGTCGGCAAACAGGGCACCGTCGTACGCCGGATTCCGCTCACGCGCCTGCAGCAGATTGCAAACACTCCGGGACAGGGTGAAGCGGTGGCTTCGCTCGTCGACACGTGGGTCACCGGTCTCGCACGCGCGCTCACGGCTGATCAGGGTGCGCAGAACGTCGATCGCCGGCCGCTCGAGCCCGGCGTCGACGTGACGCTCGACAGCACCGTACGGGCGACGTCGCCGGGCGGCGTCGTGTGGGTCGAGATCGAGAGCGGCGGCGTCCTGTTCAACGACATGGCGACGCCGGTCTTCACGCACCGCAGCGTGCCGTTCCCGCTCACACCCGACAGCTGGATTCAGCCGGTCTCCGACGAGTTCGGTCCGCTGGCCGTGCAGCCGAAGCCGACGACGGCGCTGGCCGGCAGTCCGGCGCTCTGGCGCGGTCTCGACGCGTTCCACGCGGTGCTCTGCGAGTGCGAGTTCATTGCGAAGAAGCTGTCGACCGTCGACGAGTACCTGCGCCTGCAGGACAAGGCACACCACGCCGACGCGGCGCGCGCGGCGGCGTTCGACGCGATCGGCTCGGTGCTGAGCAGCGAAGGCAGCACCCCGCGCGAGTTCCTGGTCCAGGGCGACCACGCCGCGATTCTCGAAGCGTGCCGGCTCGTCGGCGAGGCCATGGGCATCGCGGTCCGCGAACATCCGGGCCGCAAGGAAGGGGCGTCGTTCGACCAGCAGGTGCTGGCGATTGCCGCCGCGTCGAACTTCCGGACGCGTGTCGTTGCGCTGCGCGACGACTGGATGAAGAGCGACAACGGGCCGCTGCTCGGCCAGTGGGCCGACACGAACAGCCCGGTGGCGCTGCTGCCGCGCGGCCCGCGTGCCTACGACTGCCTCGATCCGAAGACGGGCCGGCGCGAGCCGGTCACGCCGGCGCTCGCCGAGCGGCTCTCGGGATTCGCGTACACGTTCTACGCGCCGTTCCCCGAGGGCGAGCTGTCGGTCTCGAAGCTCGTGAAGTTCGGCGCGCGCGGCATCCGGAAGGATCTCGTCTGGGTCGTCTACATGGCCCTGATTGTCGGTCTGTTCGGGACGGTCACGCCGTTCATCACCGGACAGGTCTTCGACTCGGCCATCCCGCAGGCCGACAGCGCCGCGCTGATGCTGCTCGGCGTTGCCCTGCTGGCCTCGGCCGTCGCGACCTCGGCATTCAAGTTCGTTCAGGGCATCGCGACGATTCGCGTGCAGCGCAAGATGGCGGCGCCCATCCAGGCTGCGGTCTGGGATCGCATCCTGAACCTGCCGGTCAATTTCTTCCGCAGGTACTCGGCAGGCGACCTGGCCGACCGCGCCGAGGGCGTCTCGGCCATCCAGGACCTGGTGTCGGGCGCCGGGATTGCTGCCATCCTCGGCTCGATCAGCGGCCTGTTCTACGTGGTGCAGATGTTCGCGTACCACTCGAGCCTGGCGGTGCTGGCCGTCATGCTCACGCTGCTCTACGTTGGCGTGAACACCGGGGCGAACTACCTGCAGCTGCGGTTCCAGCGCATCGAGTTCCAGATGCGCGGCCGCATCACGGGCCTGGTGCTGAACCTGCTGACGGGCGTGACCAAGCTCCGCGTCAGCGGATCCGAGCAGCACGCCTTCCGCGTGTGGGCCGAGCAGTTTGCCTCGCAGCGCCGCATCTCGTTCAAGGTCGGCAACATCCGCAACGCGGCACAGGTCTTCTCGGCTGTCTTCCCGGTCCTCTCCTCGATCGCGATCTTCTACACGCTGCTGTCGATCCAGCAGAGCGGCGACGGCGGCGACGCCGGGCTGACGACCGGCGAGTTCATCGCCTTCAACGCGGCCTACGGCCTGTTCCTGGCGGCGATGCAGGCGCTCGGCGACGCGTCGCTGAACCTGCTGCGCGTCGTCCCGATTTACGAGCGGTTCAAGCCGATTCTCGAGGCGAAGCCCGAGGTCGACTCGACCAAGGCGTTCCCGGGCGAGCTGAAGGGCGCCATCGAGCTGTCGCGCGTCTCGTTCCGCTACGACCCGGACGGGCCGTGGATCCTCCGCGACGTGTCGCTGAAGATCAACCCGGGCGAGTTCGTCGCGTTCGTCGGGTCGTCGGGAGGCGGAAAGTCGACGCTCATGCGCCTGATGCTCGGCTTCGAGACGCCGACGACCGGCACGGTGCTCTACGACGGCCAGGACCTGTCGTCGCTCGACATCCGCATGGTGCGGCAGCAGCTGGGCGTCGTGCTCCAGGCGAGCCGGGTGATGCCGACCGAGATCTACCGGAACATCGTCGGCGTCAGCTCGCGGACGCTCGAAGAGGCATGGGAGGCAGCCGAAAAGGCCGGCCTGGCCGAGGATATCCGCGCGATGCCGATGGGCATGCACACCTACGTGTCGGAGGGCGGCGGTACGCTCTCGGGCGGCCAGCGGCAGCGGCTGATGATCGCGCGCGCGATCGTGAACAAGCCGAAGATCATCTTCCTCGACGAGGCGACGAGCGCCCTCGACAATCGCGCGCAGGCGATCGTCACCGAGAGCATGGACAGGATGGACGCGACCCGGATCGTGATCGCGCACCGGCTGAGCACGATCGTGAACGCCGATCGCATCTACTATCTGCACGGCGGCCAGATTGCCGAATCGGGCACCTACGAGGAGCTCATGCAGAAGGACGGCCTGTTCGCCCAGCTCGCGCGCCGGCAGATGGCGTGAGCCCAGGTATGGACGCTGCCAGCAGACGGGAGCGACGACTCGCTGTCCTCGAGTCGCTCGGCATCCGCGGCGCGGTCGCCGACGAGATTGTTGCCTCGGACCCGCTGCCGTACACGCGCCCGGCGACGGCACCCGCGCTCGACCTGCCGCTGCCGGACGAACCGCTCGCCGCCTGCTGGGCGCAGTGGGCAGACGACGCGCGGCACGACGGCGTGTTCGAAACGCTGCGGCGTCATCTCGTTCAGCTGCGCTTTCCCGTACAGGCCGGCATCAGCGAGACCGACGCGTACCGCGCGGCGACGCGTCGCGGCCGGTTCGAGGAAGCCGACGCGTTCGCTCCCGGCCTCGAGCTCGCACGGCCCGACGCGCTCGAGCTCGATATCGTCGAGACGATGGGTGGGCGGCTTCCCGTGATCGTCGCCGGCGACCGCCGCGATTTCGTCGCGCTGGTCCAGGCACTGACCACACGCAACGAGCCCGAGCCGGTGCCCGACTCGATGGGCGCCTGTTTCGTGAAAGGCCTGAACAACTGGAGCCGCGTCGCACTCTACCGTGATGCCTGGACGAAGCAGACCGGCAGAACCGACGCCGCCGCCTGGGCGGAAGAGTTCTCGCGCCTCGTCCCGCAGCGTGAGCTGTATCAGGACCGGCTGATCATTCTCAGCCGCGGTTCGTACAGCGCGGTTCCAGCCGCGACGCTCGGGCTCGACGACGACGAGTGGCTCGCCCGATCAATCGCGATCAGGCGTGAGCACGAGCTGACGCACTATTTCACCTATCGTGTCTTCGGCACGATGCGCAGCCACGTCGTCGACGAGCTGATCGCCGACCTCATCGGCCTGCTGCGGGGATCGGGCGAGTACCGTGCGGCCGTCGCGCTCCGCTTTCTGGGCCTCGAAGAGCATCCGCACTATCGCACCGGCGGAAGGCTCGAGAATTACCGCGGCGATCTGTCGGACGCCGCGTTCGCGGCCATTCGGGACCTCGTCGTCCGTGCGGCGCAGAATCTGGAGCGGCTCGCGCTCGAGCGCAGGGCGGCAGAAGCGGAACTGCACAGCCTTGCCGCGCTCACGCTCGCCCTCGCGGCTCTGTCGGTGGAGGAGCTGGCCTCCGATCAGATGCCGGACTTCGTCCGGGAGGCGGTGTGACCCGTCGCATGCCGGTACCGCGCGCCGGGCACCACCGCATCTCGGCTCCGGCCAGCTACGCCGGCCTGAAGGACCTGTTCGACGGCTTCCATGCCTTCGCCGACCAGCATGAGCTGCCCGACGCGATCCGACACGACGTCTACCTGGCCATCGAGGAGCTTGTCAGCAACGTCATCCGGCACGGTCGGCGGCCGGGCGCACGGCCGCGCGTGACCATCGCGCTCCGGCTCGCCAGCGACGCGCTGCACGTCACCGTCGCCGACGACGCGGAAGCATTCGATCCACTCGACGTGCAGCCCCCCGACGTAACCACGTCGGTGCTCGAGCGCGATGTCGGCGGCCTGGGCATTCACCTCGTGCGTGCCCTGATGCACGACGTGCGCTACCGCCGGCAGGCAGGACGGAATCACGTCAGGCTCACCAGGAAGCTCGGCTGATGCCGGTGCGCCCACGCGTCACGCGTCGCGGCGCAGGCCAACGACCGTGATGTCGTCACTCTGCGCCGCACCACCGACGAACCGCTCGATCGCCCGGCCGAGGGCCTGCACGATGCCGTCGACACTGTCGGCCGCCGCCGATCGGATCGCCTCGGCGGCCCGCTCTTCCCCGAACAGCCGCTGCTGCGCGTCGAGCGCCTCGATGACGCCGTCCGTGCAGAGCACGAGCGCGTCGCCCGCCCCGAGCTCGACGCGGATGCCCGGGTAGACGGCGCCGGGATCAAGGCCGATGGGCACCGTTCCGGCAGCCGGCGCCTGTTCCGTCCGCCCATCGGCCCGGCGGACGTACGGCGGCGGATGACCGGCGCTCGCCACTTCGACGACGCCGGTCGAGGGTTCGAGGACTGCGACGGCGACCGTGGCGAACATGCCCTCGCGGCTGCGTCCCGCGAGGACGCCATTCGTTCGCGCGAGAATCGCTCCGGGATCCGACTGTCCCTGCGCCTGGTAGCGGAGGTGCGTCGTCAGCGTGGAGGCATACAGCGCGGCCGACACGCCCTTTCCTGACACGTCGCCGACAACGAGCGCCAGGCGCCGCCGATCGAGCTCGATCAGGTCGTAGAAGTCGCCGCTCACCTCGAGCGCCGGCCGGTAGTCGACTGCGACCGCGTAACCGGGAATGACCAGCCGCCGCTCCGGCAGGAACTGCTCCTGGATGCGACGCGCCAGCGCGATGTCGTGCTCGAGCAGCTCGCGCGCGACGAGCGCCGCGTGCAGCCGGGCGTAGCCGAGCGCCATGCCGAGCTGCGAGGCCAGGCTCAGCACCAGCGCAACATCGGGTTCCCGGAAGGGCATTCCGGCCGACGCCGTGTCGACCTGGACGACGCCGTAGATTTCGCCCTGGAACATCATCGGCGCGCAGATCGCGGCGCGGATGCCCAGCGCGACGATCGACTCGCTCTCGGCATATCGCGTGTCGGCCATCGTATCGATGGCCAGCACCGCCTCGCGCCGGCTCATCACGTCGTCGAGCAGCCTGCGGCTCACGACGATGTCGGTTTCCGGCCGCCCCGTCCGCGTACGGGCCGCCCGCGGCACCAGGCCCCCGTCGCCGTTAGTGAGCACCACGGCCCGGTCGGCGCGCGGAACGAGCGTCAGCAGCTCCTCGGCAATGAACGCGACGAGCGCCGGCTCGTCGAACACCAGGTCGCCGATGCGTGCGATGTCGTCCAGCAACCGCAGCCGGGCGGCTTCGTCGGCGGTGCTGTCGGCTTCCCGGCCCGACATGCTGATGAGCACGGCCGGCTCCGGGCCTTCCACGTACTGCACTGCGGGCTGCTCACCCGTGCCGCCGCGCTCGCTGAAGAAGACAAGGACACCGGCAATGCCGATGATGTCGCCGTCGTGAATCGTCACGGCTCCCGACACGCGTCTGCCGTTCAGCGTCGTCCCGTTGGCGCTGCCGAGATCCTCGAGAACCCAGCCGTCCGCTGCACGGCCGATGCGTGCGTGGCGCCGCGACACACCCGGATCGTCGAGCGACACGTCGGCCGTCGCGCCACGGCCGATGACCACGGCGCGATCGAGCTGGAACGTGCGGCCCGAGAGAAGACCGCTGCGGATCGTGATGCTGGGCATGTGTCAGCCGGGAGGGAGGCGAGGCTGCGGGTCGCCCTGAGGTGAAATCAGGCCGGCGGATCGCCGCTCCACCGGGCGAGCGTTCCGGCGACCGCCTTCGCCAGAGGCGACAGCTCGCCGCCGGCCGCCGGCAGGTCGCGGATGACGAGGTCGCGGCTCACCAGATCGAGTACGACGCTCGCAATCTTCGACGGGCGCGGACGCTCATCAGGCCGTGCCTGATCGACCGGCCTGGCCAGCAGCGCGAGCGCCTCTGCCTCGTTCGCCGCCACGCGGAACTGCTGCAGCAGCCCGCCGATCTCGAACACGGTGCGGACGCGGTCGTTCATGCCGAACAGCGCGAGGCCGCCCGTGCCGCGCAGCCGGTGCACCATCATCACGAGCACGCGGATGCCCGCGCTCGTAATGAGATCGACGCGCGAGAAGTCGATTGCGAAGGAACGCGTGCCGTCGGCGAACGCCCTGACCAGCGTCGATTCGAACGCCACAGCCGTCCGCGTGTCGATGACACCGGACGGCATGACGACGGCGACGCCGTCCTTGACGGTCGATTCCACCTGCACGGGTTCAGGCCTTCGCCGTGCGCGTCTGGGCGCCGTCGGGCCGCGTCTTCTGCGGCCACGGACTGCGGAACGTCAGGGTGGAATCGCCAATCACGATCTGCTCGCCGTCCTTGAGCGTATGCTCGCCCACCCGCTCCCCATTGACGAAGACGCCGTTCTGCGACCCGAGGTCCTGAATGACGAAGCCGCTCGCGGCCGCCATGATTACGGCGTGGCGCCGCGAAACGCCAGGCCGCGCAATCTGCAGGTGATTGTCGTCCGACCGGCCCAGGTAGTTCACCGCCGCAAGCCGGTACTCCTGCACCGATCCATCCATCTCGATCAGCAGCGCCGCCGACGGCAGCAGGAACGTGTGCTCCTCCGCGCCGGCCGCGGCCTGTGGAGCCGGCGCGGCTGCGTGCAGGACCGTGGCGTCGACCTCGTCGGCCGGCGGCATGGGCGCAATGACGGTTGCGTCGGCGGGAATCTCCGACGCATCGACGAGCACGGTTGCATCGGCCGTCTCGGGCGCCGGCACAGCGGTGCCGGCAGCGTTCACCGCATCGGTCGGTTCAGGCACGGGCTGCCCGATGATGGTGGCGTCGACCGGCTCCATCGCGCCGGTCGAGTCGTCCCCCGACGCAGAAGCAGCTGCCGGCGGCGCCGCAGGCTCAGCCGTGCCGGCCGGCGCCTCGAGCTCGGCCTCACTGCCGAAGGCCTCGACGAACCGTTCCTTGAGACCGTTGATGGCCGCCAGCTCCTCGTCACATCGCGCAAGGACCGCCGCGGGTTCCTTCATCCGCTCGGCAAGCTCGTTCTCGTCGAGTTCTCCGACCGCGTGCCTGAACTCGAGCTCCGCCTTCGCGATCCCAGCCGCGTGCTGTTCCTTCGACACGCGATCGATCAGCACGCGCAGCCTGGCGTACTCCTGCCGGCCGCGCGCCTTGAGCGGCCGTGCCTTGGCCTCGACCGCGGCCAGCCGGCTCGCGTAGTCGCCGACGACGCGCTGCCAGACGAGCGGGTCGACGGCGTCCTTCATCGCCGTCGCGCGCTCGCGGAACTCGCGGATGCGCAGCTCCTCGCGGTGCGTCTCGAGCAGCGCGTCGAGCACCGATGTATCGATGGCCGCGAGCGCTTCGGCGACGCTTCCATCGGCCGCCGCTGCGCCTGCGGGTGGCTTGACGTTGGACGACTTCATATGAGCTCCGCGGCGGGTCCGCTCCGGAGCGGCCGGAGCGTTCGACCGCGCAGTGTGCTGCGCGAGGCCCGTACGTTAGCAGGAAGCCCCACGCCCCGCAAACCTCCCGGTCGCATCCGACGCGCAGCTGGGCGCACTGGCGTGCAGCGCCGCGCGTCCTCAGTTCCCCACGCGCGAGCGCCAGTACGCCTGCACGCGCCCGGCGGCGTCGGTCGACATCGCCTGCGCCTCCTGCGGCAGCTTCTGCTGCGCATATGCCGCATCGAACGTGAGCGTCGTCGGCGCTGGCATCGGCACGAGATCTCCGTCGGCCGTCTCGCCCGTGAACTCGACCGAATAGGTGCGAATGACGAACGTCGATCCGAACAGCTGCTCAGAGCTCTCGTCGACGACGCTGACGTTCGCGGTCACGCGAACGTCAGCGCTCGCGTTGGCCGCGACGGGCCGCAGCGAGTGCCGCCCCAGCGCGTCAGCCATCGCGGCGCGCAGCGCGCTGCACACCTGCGGCGCGCCCTCGCAGCCGAACGCCACGGCTGGCACCGCCGGCAGTGCGGCGGCCGTCTGTGTCGCGCTCGCCGCTCCAGCGGCAGATGCCGCCGCGGGCGCCGGCGGGCTGTCCGCACGGGCCGGTGCCGCAGGTGCCGAAGAAGCCGGGGTCGCGGCAGCCGGTCGAGCCGCCGCAGGCGCCGGAGACGAAGGCGCTCCCGCTGTCCGCGTACCGGTCGTGGCCGCCGCCGACGTAGCGCTCGAGGCGGTCGCACCACCAGGGGTGCCGGCATCAGCCGCGCCCGCAGTCCCTTCTTCAGAGACGACAGCCGCCTCGTCGACGGCTGCACCGGGCATCGTGTCCTCACCGACGCCCGCCGCCATCGACGTTTCACCGGCGTCGGCCATCGTCGCAGCCGCCGTGTCCGGTGCTGCCGTCGTGGTCTCGGAGTCTCCGCCGCCAAACAGGCCGAATCTCATTCCCGCGAACGCGCCGCCGACGACGATGAGCGCCATCAGGCCGACGAGCACGAGCATGTCGGTGAGCGGACGGGAACGTGCGGGCGCAGATGTCGCCGCTGCCGCAACCGGGCCGGCGCCCGAAGCTGAGGACGGAGACGACGCCGCGGGCGCGGCCTCGGGCTGAACGGCAGCCGCCGCGGCGCCGGAGGCTTCCGAGCGGAACGCGGGCGGCGTCGCCGCGCCGGCCAACGCTCCGCCTGCCGCGGCTGCAGCTGGCGCGGACGCGCCGGCAGGCGTTGTCGGACCGGATGCCGGGACGACCGGTGTCGCGGCCGTCGGATCGGCGGGAGGCGGAGCCGCACCGACAGCCGATGGTGCTGGTGTCTGCGCATCGCCCGTCGTCCCGGCCGGCGGCGTCATGGCCACGGTTGGATCGGCAGGCGCCGGCGTGGCCCCTCGCGCCGCACCGGGCGGTGGCAGCACCACTGTCTTGTCCATGGCCGACGGCACCGTCACGACCGGTGCCGTCGCCGTCTCGGCGGGCAGCGCCGCCAGCAGTTCGTCGGCCGTCTGGAAGCGATCGGCCGGGTCCTTCGCGAGCAGCCGCAGGGCGATCGTCTCGAGCGCTGCCGGAATTGGCACGTCGGGCCGCCGGCGCGACGGCGGCGGCGGTGTTTCGGTGAGGTGCTTGACGAGCAGCGCCGGCGTCGACGGATCGTTGAACGGCACCTCGCCCGTAAGCATCTCGTAGAGGATGATGCCGAGCGAATACAGATCGCTGCGCCCGTCGATCGGCCGCCCGGCGGCCTGCTCGGGCGACATGTACTGCGGCGTGCCGAGCACGAATCCCGTAGCCGTCAGCTGCGTCGAGGCGTCGTCGAAGGTCTTGGCGATGCCGAAGTCGAGCAGCTTCGCGACCTCGCGGCCATCGTCTTCGGCAAGCATCACGTTGTGCGGCTTGAGATCGCGGTGGATGATGCCGTGCCGATGCGCCAGCGCGAGCGCGCTGCCGATCTGGCGCAGGATGCGGATGATGCGATCGACGCCGAGCGGTCCGGTCTCGCGGATGACGTCCTTCAGGCTGCGCCCGCGCACGAGCTCCATCGCGATATAGAGCGTGCCGTCGGCGGTCTGGCCCAGGTCGTACGCGGCGGCGATGTTCGGGTGCGACAGGTTGCCCGCCGCGCGCGCCTCGCGCTGGAAGCGACGCACGAGATCGGGCGATCCGACGAGCTCGGGCTTGATGAGCTTGACGGCGACCTGCTTGTCGAGCATCAGGTGCGTCGCACGGTAGATCGCGCCCATGCCGCCCTGGCCGAGCCGCGCATCGAGCCGGTACTTGCCGTCGAGCACTTCACCGATCCGTGGATCGCGAGCCTCCGGCGAGCTCTCGAGCACGGTGCCATCCTTCGGGCAGATCCGGATGACGTCGTCGTACGTAGCGCCGCAGGTGGGACAGGAGTTCATGGCTGAGGTCCTGATTCTACGTGGCGGCCGGATCGTGGTAAAGCCGCGATTCGCGCCGGCGCGCTTACGTTTCTGTCATTGGCGGCTCGTACTCCCGCGCGGAGAAATACGAGCCGAAAGCCTTCACCGTCTGAAGGATGTCGGCCAGCGACTTGTCGCGGCCGAAGACCAGCTGCAGTCTCGGATCGAGCGACAGGCCCGGCCGGCCCTCCGAGGCGAGCGCCCGCTCCATCGCGCCCCGGACGAAGTCGCTCAGGTAGAAGCCCGCAACTTCCTGTTCGTAGCTCGAGGGCAGCTCGCCGAGCGGCACGTTGAATGCGCGCGCGATCGTCATCCGCAGCCCGCCCATGCTCATGATGAGCGAGCGCACGACGAAGCCGTCGCCCGTTTCCGGGGTAATCGGCTGAATCGAGGCAACGTCGCAGACGCCGCCATCGAGGCACGCGTTGTTCGGATCGAAGATGTCGCCAAGCCGCCACGACAGCGGCGTCGTCGGCAGCAGGCCGAGCCACAGGAGGCGGGCGCCAATCTGCACCCAGCCGGGAACCGCACGGCTCGTCAGCTGCTCCGCCGATGCCCACTCGGCGGACGCCGGGTGCAGATACGCGCGTCGGCCCACCGCGTGCACGCGCACCGGCGGCGACGGGTAGTAGTAGGCGACGATGCCGATGCCCTCGCGCAGGTGCGCACCGAGGCGTTCGTACGCCATGGCCGACACGGCCGACGCCAGGCAGTCGCGCGTCCGGGCTTCGTCGTCCGCCTGGAGCCGCCAGACGAACAGCGGCACCGGCAGCCGCATCAGGCTGCCGTAGTGCTCGAGATGCCGACGCTGCACGTCGAGCGCCGTCGCGGCCTCGCCCATCGCCTCGCTCAGCAGGACCGTTCCGGGCGCCTTCCCTTCGAACAGCGGGAAGTGCTCGGCCATCGGCCGCGGCCAGGCGCCGAACTGCGTGCCGGTCATCCACCGAAGGTAGTGCTCGAAGTCGGGCAGCAGCGGCTCGGTCCCCTTCAGCACGATCACGTCGGCCGTCGCCAGGTCGTCGTCGAGCGCCAGGCAGATCGACCGGTTGTGTCCCTTCAGGCGGTAGAGCCGGCCATCAACGGCAGGCGCCGACGTCCGCATCAGGGGGATGCCGGCGGACAGGTCGTCGAGCGCCGCGCGGACTCGCGGCGCCTGCTGCTCGAGCGCCCTGAGGACATCGGGTGCCGCTGTCCGAAGATCGAAGACCACATCCGCCGCGGCCCTGCGCATGGTCGCTCTCCCGTGGACACTCACGACAGCACCGCGTCGAACGTCCCGACGTGCCGGTGGACCGTACCGCGGAAACCGCGCTTGAAGCGGTACAGGCTCCACATGCCCCCCGTCTGCCGGCCGTATTCGGCTTCGAGCACGTCGGCATCGTGGTCGGGAATCCCGAACAGGTCGTAGGTTTCGCAGCCGCGCGCCTTCGCCCACTGCATGGCCGTCCAGTGCAGCAGCTGATTCGGATTCAGCCGCCTGGCCTCGGGCGCATCCGACGATGCTCCCCAGAGATACGTGGCGGTCCGTCCGAACACGAACACGATGATTCCCGACACGACGGCACCGCCCTCACCGTCTTGTGCGAGATAGAGCCGCATCGTATCGCTGCCCTCGAACGCCCTGGCCGCCAGGCCGAACGTCTCACGTGCGGCGCGACGCAGGCCGTGCCTTGCCGTCATCTGTTCGAACAGTTCCTCGAAGATCGGGATGTCGTCGAGCGAACCGACGCGAACCTGCACGCCGAGCTTGCCGGCGAGCCGGACGCGATTGCGCGTGTTCGATCGGAAGCTCGCCCAGATATCGTCGAGCGACGGGCGCAGATCGACGAGCATCGTGCGGCGCGGCATGATCCACTGCTTCGCGCTGCGGAAGCCCGAGGATTCGAGCAGCGCGACAGATGGCTCGCTCCAGTCCCACTGCGGCTCCACGCGCACGAGCGACGCCCGCTCGGCGCGGCCTGCCTCGACGAGCACCGTCGACAGCGCACGAACCGCATCGACGTCGCCCGGGTCGACCACCGGGCCGCGGGGAACGACCGCGAAGCGCCGTGTCGCGCCCTCGAACACGAGCATCTGCACGGCGCCTCGAATCGCCCCGCCCGACACGGCCGCGATGCGCCGGGGCGTGGCCGCGAGCCCGCGCTGCATCTCGCCCCACGTCCAGCACTGGAAGAAGTGCCCGTACGGATGCGCCTCGACGAAGGCATCCCAGGCGCTGCGGTCGTCGAACTGGTCGACGATGTGGATCGGACCGGTCGTCATGCAGAGGAAGTCGGCACGGAGCCGAGAGTCTTCGACACGCCCCGCGTCTCGCCGCAGAAGCTGATGAAGGGCGCGCACCGCCGCAGCACGAAGCGCATCATGCTCTCGAACTGCGACGACGTGACGAACGTGCAGGTGACCCCGCTGCCCATGAGCCGTTCGATCGACGCGCGGTACAGCGGGAAGATCGCGCCGCGTCGCGCCAGATCACGGCGGACGAAGCTCGTCGTGAAGCACAGCAGGTCCGGTCCGATCGGATGGTTGATCACCCAGCCGACGACCTTCCCGTGCCGACGAAGCCCGACGCTCGACACCGGGTCGAAGCGATCGCTGCAGCGCCACGGCTCGAGGTCCGGATCGATCCACGGCGATTCGGCCTGCGTCCGGCGGATCTCCTCCAGCTCCTCGGGCTTCAGGTCGATCCAGGAGAAGACCTCGCTGCCCTCCGGCAGTCGGGCCCGGCGCCACCATTCGGTCGTGGCCGCCTCCTCGGGAGTGAAGCGCACCACGATCTTCCGCAGCACCGGCGGATCGAAGCCGCACCGGGCGAAGATGCGCTCGAGCGCCTCGATTGACGGCCTGCCGGTCATGTAGACACCTTCGACGCGCTCGACCCCGGCAGCACGCAGATCGCCTTCCAGGGCCTCGACGAGCGCCGTGCCGACACCTCGTCGCCGGGCATCGGCCGTCACGAAGAGCGAAAGCAGCTCGGCGGTCGTCCCGTCGGCGCCAATCTCCGCCAGCGCCAGGCCGAGCGGCTTCGTGTCGCCGTCGACGGCCAGGCGCGCGACGGGCCGTCCGCCGGTGGCGGCATTGACACTTCCGACGACGGCCAGCAGCGGCCGGTACGACGGAAACGTCATGCTCTGCCAGGCGGAATCGAGCGGTCCGGCCGCCGGAATCGTCACCACGGTCGACATCGCGACGAAGCCTACCACGCACCGCCGGGGCCGACGGACACCACCTCGCGACCTGTCGCGACTAACATGGGGACCACATGATCGCCCGTCGCCCCGCGCGTCTCTTCCTGTTTTCGTTCCTGTCGCTCGTCCTCTGCGCAGCGCCTGCGGCCACGGCCCGGGCGCAGCATGCCCCCCAGGACCACGGAGATCACCCGGGCGAGCCGTGTCCCGCGTGTCCGCCGCCGCGCGAGTCGTCGGGCACGTCGTGGCAGCCCGACCTCGCCGGATCCAGTCATCACTGGCGCCGCGCCGGCAGCTGGCTGCTCGGCACCCACCTGCAGGTCGCCGCAACGGCCATCGACGAGCGCGGACCTCGCGGCGACCGCGCGGTGGTCGCGCCGAACCACGGCATGCTCACACTGCGCCGCTCTGCCGGCGGTGGCACGCTCGCCATCCGGACGATGTTCTCGCTCGATCCGCTGATGGGCGCGCGAGGCTATCCGCTGCTCGGCCAGTCGGGCGAGACGGCCGACGGCATCAACCCGCTCTTCGATCGTCAGCATCCGCACGACCTCGTGATGGAGCTGGCGGCAGCCTGGGAGCGGCGGCTCGCATCCGGTGCCACGGCCTCCGTCTACGTGGCTGCCGTCGGCGAGCCGGCACTCGGTCCGCCGGCCTTCATGCATCGTCCGTCGGCGCGGCTGCTGCCGACCTCGCCCATCACCCACCACTGGTTCGACTCGACGCACATCACCTACGGCGTGGTTACGGTCGGCCTGGCGCCGCGCGAGCACCTGCGCTTCGAAGGCTCGGTGTTCAACGGACGCGAGCCCGATCAGCATCGCTGGGGCCTCGAGGTGCCACGCTTCGACTCGTACTCGCTGCGCATCTCAATCAACCCGACGCCCTCGCTCGCCTTCCAGGCGAGCGCCGGTGTCCTGAACGAGCCCGAAATCTTCCACGAGGGCGCCGACGTCACGCGGCTCACCGCGTCGGTGATGTACGCCCGGCGAGGGACGCGCTGGTCGTTCGACGGGTTTGCCGCCGTGGCGCACGCGACACGCACGGCGATCCTCACGCCGCTCGGCAACGGCTTCGATTACTACGTGCCCGGCGCCACGTCGCCGGCCGCGCTCGTCGAAGGCACGCTCGCCCTTGGTTCGCGGCACCACTTCATCGTTCGCGCCGAAGCGGCCCGAAAGGGCGAGCTGTTCCCGGCGGACCACGCGCTGCACCTCGAGCAGTTCGCGATGGCACGAACCACGCTTGCTTACGCGCTGCGCGTGCTCGACCTGCCGAATGCGCGCGTCCACCTTGGCGGCGCCTGGTCGGCTCTGCGGACGGCGGCGGCGCTTCGGGCCGAGTACGGGAATCGCCCGACAGGCACGCTGGGATTCGTGCAGATCGAGCTGCACTGATCCCTAGCTCGTCAGCCCTCCGTCGACCGGCAGCACGGCTCCCGTCACGAACGAGGCGTCGTCGGAGGCGAGAAACGCGATCGCTGCGGCAACCTCGTCGGGCTCACCCACGCGCCGCAGCGGCGTCCGGCCAATCACCAGGCTGACGAAGGCGTCGGGATGCCCGGCGTTCATAGGCGTCCTGATATAGCCGGGTGCGACGGCATTGACCGTGATGCCCATCGGCGCGAGCTCGCGTGCCCAGACCCGCGTGAGCGCGACGATGCCCGACTTCGACGCGGCATAGGCGCTCTGCCCGGGGAACCCGGTGGACGCGAAGATCGAGCTGACGTTGACGATCCGCCCGCGTCCCGACGCCCGGAGCGCCGACAGGCATGCCTGCGTGCAGTGCAGCGCGCCCGTCAGGTTGGTGTCGATCACCTGCCGCCACGTTTCATCGCTGATCTGCGCCACTTCCCGGTAGCCATCGGTCACGCCGGCGTTGTTGACGAGGACGTCGATCCGGCCGGCCGCCCCGATCAGACGTTCAGCCGCGGCGTCGACCGACCCGCGGTTGCGCACGTCGACCGCATCGATCGTCAGGCGATCGCCCACCTCCTGCCGCAGCCCTTCGATCGATGCGGCGACGCGAACATCCCAGATCGCGACGGTCGCGCCTTCGTCGAGGAGCCGCGCGGCGACGGCACGGCCGATGCCGCTGGCGCCGCCTGTGACGACCGCGACGCGGCCGGCAAAGCGGCTCGCCTCCGGTGCAGCCTCACCGCTCACGACGCGCTGCTCCCCTTCTCAAGGACCTCGCGGACCGTCACGCTGCGACCCGGCAGCGGCACGTCGAGATCGGCCGCCGGCGGTTCACCCACACGGAACTCGATGGCGTAGAACGCCTGTCCGAAGTCCCACCGCACGCACACGTCCTGTGCCTCGGGCGGCAGCGCATCGAGGGGTGCCGTGCCGTCGAAGAAGCCACCGAACTTCCTGAGAAGCGCGCCGTACTCCGTGCCTTCAAGCCACGGCGCAACCCCTTCGTCGCTGACGACGATGCGGCCGCCCGGCCGGGTGACCCGGACCATCTCGGCAAGTGCCGCGCGGATGTCGGGAAAGCGGTTGAGCGTCCCGATCTGCAGCACGGCATCGAACGCGCGATCGACGAAGGGCAGCCGCATGCCGTTCAGCAGGAACAGATGCCGCCGATCGGGATCCGCTACCGGCCGCGTACGCGCCGCCTCGATCATCGTCGGCGAAACGTCGCCGGCGAACAGCTCCCCGGTCTCGCCCAGCGCCTCGAACAGGTAGGAAAAGTTGTTTCCCGGCCCGCATCCGATCTCGAGCACGCGCGCGCCGGGACCGAGGCCGAGCGAGGCAATCGCCCGTCGGCGGGCAGCGGCTTCGTCGGCACGCAGCAGGCGCGCGACGAAGTCCATCAGCGCGTCGTATGTCGACGCATCCTCGAAGCGGTAGACCAGGTCCGGGGGATCGACGAGACGCGGAATACCGTCGACGACGGGAAACGCGTGTCCACGGCCGCAGCGCAGCAGTCCCTCGCTCGAGGCGAGTGCCCCCGCGCCGCAGGCCGGGCACTGCAGCAGTGCAAGCGTGCTCGGCAGCATGGCGGGCGGGATTGTATCGGAAAGCGGGAAGGGTAGAATGCCGGCCTCGATGCCGCGGACGCAGCTGATTGACTTTCTGCCCGACATCTATCGGTCGTTCCTGCCCGGGTTCTTCGAGCAGCCGATGGCCGAAGAGCGGCACGCGACGTGCGCCAGCTGTCCCATGTGTCCGCCGGCCGAACCGGATCTGCCGCCGGACGCCTACTTCAACCCGTCGACGAAGTGCTGCACGTTCTTCCCGGCGCTCGCGAACTACTCGGTGGGCGGACTGCTCATCGCCGACACCGGCGAAGGCGCCGAAGGGGCGCGTCGCGTCCGCGCACGAATCGCCGCGCGCATCGGCGTGACGCCGGCCGGCGTGCTGCCGCCGGCGCGCGTCCTGCTCCTGCAGCGCGCGAGCCGGCAGGCGTTCGGCCGCGCCGAATCGCTCGTCTGCCCGTACCTCGATCGTGAACGTGGGGCCTGCACGGTATGGGCGCACCGTGAAGCCGAGTGCGCCACCTGGTTCTGCAAGCACAATCAGGGCGCCGACGGCCGCGCGTTCTGGAAACAGCTGCGCGACTACCTCGTGCTCGTTCACGTCACGCTCAGTACCTGGACAATGCGCGAGCTCGGCATCGATGCCGAACGTATCGCAGCGGGCTTCGGTCCCCGGATCGATTCCCTCGACGCCCGCGACCTCGACGATCGGCCGCCGCGCGACGACGAGTATCTGGCCATGTGGGGTCACTGGGCGGGCCGCGAAGAAGCGTTCTATCGCGCCGCGTTCGATCTCGTCCGCGGCCTCGACCGCTCGCGCTTCGAGGCGCTCGTCGGCATCGACCACACGATTGCGCTGGATCGCCTGCAGCGCCGGCACGCGACGCTGCGATCACCCCGTCTGCCCGACCGCCTCGTCCGCAACCCGGCGCTGCGAGCCCACGTCCTGCCCGACGGCAGCCGGGTGTTCGCCTCGGAAGACGCCGGCGAAACGACACATCTGCGGCGCGAGCTCGTGAGGCTGCTGGATCTGTTTGACGGACAGCTGACGAACGATGAGGTGAAGGCGAAGGTGCTGGCGCAGACCGGCGTCCGCGTGGGCGACAGCTTCCTGCTGGCGCTGTACCAGCACCGCATACTGATCGCCCCCTAGTCGATCGACTGCGGGTGTGCTCAGCTCGACGTGCGCGGCCGGAACGGGGCTTCGAACACCTCCCGCATGCCGCGCTCGACCGCATCCTCGACCTCGGTCATGGGCACGCGTCGATCGAGCAGCCGCTCGATCGACGTCACGCCGCGGTCGGCAATGCCGCACGGCACGATCAGCTGGAAGTGATCCAGGTTCGTCGACACGTTCAGCGCGAAGCCGTGCGACGTGATCCACCGGCTGATCCGGATGCCGATGGCCGCCACTTTCTCCTCGCGCCCCTCGGGCCCGACCCAGACGCCGGTCAGTCCCGGCACGCGCGTCCCCTCGATACCGAAGGTGCGGAGCGCGATGATGAGGGCCTCTTCGAGATCACGCACGTAAGCGTGCACGTCGCAGCGATCGGGGCGCAGGTCGAGGATGGGGTAGCCGACCAGCTGGCCCGGTCCGTGATAGGTCACGTCGCCGCCCCGACCGGCCTCGTGCACTCGAACCCCGGCCTGATCGAGCTGTTCGCTCGATGCCACGATGTGCGACGCGGCAATTCGGTTGCGCGCGCCCAGTGTGATCACCGGCGGATGCTCGAGCAGCAGCAGCGTGTCGCCGATCTGCCCGCGGCGCCGCTCGTCGACGAGCCGCCCCTGCAGATCGAGCGCGGCGTCGTAGTCGATCCGGCCGAGGCGGATCACGTCGAGCCGCCGCGGCGGTGCGTCGGCGCCCTGCTGACTCCGATTGTCGAGCCGGCCAGGCTCGACCGCAGACGCTCGCTTCACAGCACGCTCTCGTCGAACTGTTCGATCCGGTTCTTGAGGGCCTGCAGGAACCGACCGCCGTCGGCGCCGTCGATCAGCCGGTGGTCGTAGCCGAGCGTCAGGTACGCCATCGGGCGAATCTCGATCCGGTCGTCGACGACGACGGCGCGCCTGTCGATGCTGCCCACCGCGAGAATGGCCACCTGCGGCTGGTTGATGATCGGCAGCCCCCACAGCCCCCCGAAGATTCCGGGATTGGTAATCGTGAACGTCCCCGCCTCGACCTCTTCCACCTTCAGCTGCCGGCTGCGCGCACGCTGGGCGAGATCGGCAATGGCCGCCGCCAGGTCGCGCAGCGAGCGCTGATCGGCATGACGGATGACCGGGACGATGAGCCCCTGGTCGAGCGCGACGGCAATGCCCAGGTTGATGTCGTTGCGGTAGATGATCTGGTCGCCGTCGACCGACGCGTTCGCATACGGAAAGTCGCGCAGCGTCGCCGCGACGGCGTGCGCGATGAACGCCGTGTAGGTCAGCGGCGCGCCCTGGGCGGCGTACGCCGCCTTGTGCCGCTCGCGCAGCTCGGCCACGCGGCTGAAGTCGACTTCATACGCCGAATAGATGTGCGCCGACGTGCGGATGCTCGCCAGCATGTGATCGGCGATCTTCCGCCGCATCACGCTCATCTTCTCTATGCGCACGTTGTCGCCCGGCTGGTAGAGCGGCCGTCTTGCTTCGGCAGCCGGCGCGGCCGTACTCCGTGCGGCCAGGAACGCGTCGACGTCCTTCTTCGTGATCCGGCCGCCAGCACCGGTGCCGCGGAGCTGCGCGGGATCGATGCCGTGCTGCGCGATCATGCGCCGCACGACGGGCGACAGGAACGGGCGCCCCTCGCCGCGCGGCACGACGACGGCAGCCTCCGCCGCACCTGCACCGGAAGCCGCCGGCGCACTGGCGCCTGCGTTGCGCGCCGCGCCGGCAGCAGGCGCCACAGCAGGCGTCGGCGCCGTTACCTGAACCGCCTCGGCCGGCGCCTGCACCGCGGGGCGTCCGGCCGCCCCTGCCGACGCGCTGCCCTGTGCTGCCGGCGTCGCGCCGCTTTCCCCGGAACTGCGGATCAGCGCCACGACCGTGTGCACGGGAACGGTCTCTCCCTCAGCGACACGTATCTCGGCCACGATGCCGGCCGCCGGCGAAGGAATCTCCGCATCGACCTTGTCGGTCGAAATCTCGAACAGCGGCTCGTCCTTGTCGACGGCATCCCCCACCCGCTTCATCCAGCGGACGATGGTGCCCTCGGCAACCGATTCACCCATCTGCGGCATCAGGACGTCGAACATCGTCGTGGGGGTCGGCGTGAAGCTCCGGGACAACAGCTCAGGCTAACAGGTTACAGACTTCCGTCGGCAGGCAACAGGCTGGACGCGGGCGCGCGATTCGGCTACAGGTGGATGGCCCCCCCGAGCACCGCATGCGCCGCCTCGCCGACGGCCTCGGCCATGGTCGGATGCGCGTGGATCGTGCGCGCCAGCTCCTCGACCGTCGACTCGAGCCGCAGCGCGGCGGCTCCCTCGGCCACGAGCTCGGTTGCGCGGCCGCCGATGACGTGCACGCCGAGCAGCTGGTCGTACTTCGTCTCGCCGACGATCTTCACGAAGCCTTCCGTCTCGCCGGCAATGCGTGCCCGTCCGAGCGCGCTGAACGGGAACGTGCCGATGCGCACGTCGTAGCCGCGCTCGCGTGCCTCGGCCTCGGTGAGCCCCACGCTGCCGATCTCGGGCTCGCAGTAGGTGCAGGCCGGTATGTGGTCGTAGTTGATCGGTTCGACGGCACGGCCGGCAATCCGCTCGGCCACGACAATGCCTTCTGCCGATGCGACATGGGCCAGCTGCGGGTGCGGACGATCGGCGAACGCAATGACGTCGCCAATCGCCGAGACGCCCGGCACCGACGTACGGTAGAGCGCGTCGACACGGATGAAGCCGCGATCGAGCTCCAGCCCGGCCTCGCGCGCGCCGAGCCCGTCGGTGACCGGCCTGCGTCCGACCGCCACGAGCACGCGCTCGACGTCGAGTGTCCCGGCCTGCCCGTCGCGTCGCTCGAGCGACAGCCGCACGCCGTCGTCGGTGACCTCGGCGCCGGTGACGCGCGTCGTCGTGCGGATGTCGATGCCGCGACGTCGGAATGCGCGGGCGAGTTCGGCCGAAACGGCCGCGTCCTCGCCCGGCACGATGACCGGCATCGTCTCGATGAGCGTCACGCGGCTGCCGAAGCGATTGAAGATCGACGCAAACTCGACGCCCACGGCACCGCTGCCGATGATGGCGATCGACGCCGGAATCGACGGCAGGGCGATGGCTTCGTCGCTCGTGATCACGCGCGTGCCGTCGACCGGCACTTCGGCCAGCGGCCGCGGCGCCGATCCGGTGGCGACGATCACCTCGCGCGCCGACAGCGTGCGCGGCGCGTCGCCGAGTACATCGACGTCGCCGGCGCCCCCCAGGCGCGCCGTCCCGCGAATCCACTCGATGCGGTGCTTGCGGAACAGGTATTCGACCCCCTTCGCCAGCCCCGACACCACCTGCTCGCGCCGCGAAGAGATTGCCGCCAGGTCGACCGCCGGCGTTCCGGGCAGCCGGATGCCCCACTCGTCGGCCTTCTGCACGATCTTCAGGGCGTGCGCGTGCTCGAGGAGGACCTTCGTCGGGATGCAGCCGACGTTCAGGCACGTCCCGCCGAGCACCGGCGCGCGTTCCACGACGGCAACGCGCAGGCCGAGCTGGGCTGCCCTGACAGCGGCGACATAGCCGCCGGTGCCCGAACCAATGACAACGACGTCGTAGCGCGGGGACATCTCGGGAAGGAACGCGTGGGGAGCGGGCGCGCGGAGCACCGCCAGCGGCGCTCGGCAGGATCCTCCCTGCGAGCGCCGGCCGTCGGCGACCTCCGATCCGGGTGCGCCGGATTACTTGCGGGGCAGAACGGCGTCTTTCAGCTGCTTGGCGATTCGCGCCTTCACGACGGTCTTGGCGGGAATCTGGATGGTTTCGCCGGTGGCGGGGTTGCGTCCCTCGCGCGCCTTCCGCTTCTGCACGACGAGCTTGCACATGCCCGGCAGCACGAACTCACCGGAGCGCTTGAGCTCCTTCTCCGCCAGGGTGTTCAGCTCCTCGAAGAAATCGCGGACCGTGGTTCGCTTCAGATCGAACTTCTCAGCGAAGTGCGCGAACAGTTCCATCTTGCCCATGCGCCGGGCGTCTGCCATGCCTCTTCTCCCTGCCTGGGCGCGCGTGAGGTCGTCCGTCGTCGTGACCGCGCGCGCAAAACGGTCTGACGGCAATCCGCGAAAGCGGCCTAATCGTAGTCCCCGGTTCCAAGCAGTGTCAATAAAACCCCGTCCGGAACGCAAGCGATTTCCATCCGGCCGTCCCCCGTAATATTGAAGGCATGTCCTCGACGATCGAGACCTTCCCGAACCCCCGTCCCGAACGCGACTACGAGATCCAGATCCGCTGTCCGGAGTTCACCTCGGTGTGTCCCAAGACCGGACAGCCCGACTTCGGCGAGATCCTCATCACCTACACCCCGGCCGCTGCCTGCATCGAGCTCAAGTCGCTGAAGTTCTACCTGCAGGGCTACCGCAACCAGGGCATCTTCTACGAGGCGGCCGTCAACCGCATCCTCGACGACCTGGTCGCCGCCTGCAGCCCCAGGCGCATGCGCATCACGGGCGCCTTTACCCCGCGCGGCGGGATTTCGACGACGGTCGTCGCGCAGCACGGCGAGTGATCGGCGAGTGAGGCGGCAGACCTGCCGCCGCCTCGTCGCGACCGGCCCCGGCTCCGGGCTCCCGCATGTGGACCCGGCGTCGACGCTGGCGCGTCGACCGCGCGCGGCTCGCCTTCCTGCCGGGATCGCGCGCGCGCATGGCTGCCCGCGACCATGCTCACTTCGCGCGTCGACGTCTGGCCGCACCAGCTCGAGCCGCTCGCGGCTGTGCTCTCCGGAAGGCGCCGGCTCCTCATCGCCGACGCGTCGGGCACGGCAAGACGATTCAGACCGGCCTGATCCCTGCCGAGCTCGAACAGCGCCGCGGCCCGATTCACGCGCTGGTCATCGTGCCTGCCACGCTGCGCGTGCAGTGGACCACCGAGCTGCACGACCGCTTCGTGCCTCGACGAGGCCGCCCTCGCGCGGATCCTCGAGTCGTTCCCGCTGATCCTGGCCGGCGAAAAGGCCGCCGTGATGACAGCCCTCCGGCGACCGCACGTCCGGCGCCTGCCCATCGCATAATCGAAGGTCGATGAGATGGCGGAGCATCGTTGCGGGCGCCGTGGCGCTCGCGCTCGCGGGTGGGACCGCGGTCGTCGGCTGGAAGACCCACGCCGAAGCGGAGCGCCTCGTGACGAACCCCATCGAGACGCGCCGGCTGCCCGTCCAGACGCCGATCGACTTCGGCATGGTCTACGACGATCTCGCCATTTCGAGTGCCGACGGCCTGCAGCTGGTGGCCTGGTACGTCCCGTCGCGCAATGGCGCCATCATCGTTGCGCAGCACGGCTACCGATCGACGCGGGCCGAGATGCTCAACGAGGCGGCGATGCTTCACGCGCACGGCTACGGGGTACTCGTCCCGGCGCTCCGTGCGCACGACCTGAGCGACGGCACACTCATCACCTTCGGCGCCCGTGAGGTGGACGATCTGCTTCGGTGGATCGAGCACGCCCGCCGGCTGTCCGGTGTCGATCCGGACCGGATCGGCCTGCTCGGCAACTCGCTCGGCGGAACCATCGCGATCGAGGCGGCGGCGCGCACGCCGGCGGTGCAGGCCGTTGCCGCCAGCGCGGCGTTCTCGTCGCTCGTCGACACGCTCGAAACGAGCATCCGGTTCTTTACCGGCATGCCGCCGTTTCCGTTCGCCCCGGTGATTGCGTTCTGGGCGGAGCGGCAGACCGGCGTCCGGCTGACCGACATCGACGCCACGCGGTCGATCGGCCGGATCAGTCCACGCCCGGTGCTCCTGATGCAGGGCGGCGCCGACGAAGTGATCTCCATCTCGAGCGGGCAGCGTCTGTTCGACGCGGCCGGCGAACCGAAGTCGCTCTGGTTCGACGAACGGGTCGGCCACGCCCGCTTCGACACGGTGTTCCCCGGAGAGTTCGAGCGCCGCATCCTCCAGCTGTTCGATTCCGCCCTCGGCGAATAGACCGTCTGCGCACCTCGCGTCACCGCCGCATCAGTGCACTGCTTCGTCGCACCTATGTCCGTCTACGTCCAGACCGTCCTTCTGCTCACGATCTCGAACGTGTTCATGACCTTCGCGTGGTACGGCCACCTGCGACACCTCGGGCATCGCCCGTGGTACGTGGCCGCCGTGCTCAGCTGGTCCGTCGCCCTCTTCGAGTACCTGTTTCAGGTTCCGGCAAACCGCATCGGGTTCGGCACGATGAGCCTGGCGCAGCTGAAGATTCTCCAGGAGGCGATCACGCTCAGCGTGTTCGTCCCCTTCGCGATGCTCTACATGAAGGAGTCGTTCAAGCTCGACTACCTGTGGGCAGGCCTGTGCCTGCTGGGCGCGGTGTACTTCATCTTCCGCTCCTGATGCCAACGGAAAGCGCCGCCGGCGGCGTCGCGATCTGGTAGAGTTCGGCGGTCCCGTTATGGCGACCAGGAACGACACTCCCACCCTGCCCGGCGAGGCGCTGGGCATGATCGAGACGCGCGGCTTCGTCGGCATGGTCGAAGCGACCGACGCCATGGTGAAGACCGCGAACGTCGTGTTCGTCGGCTGGCAGAAGGTCGACGCCGGGCTGGTCACCGCGATCGTCCGCGGCGACGTGGCGTCGGTGAAGGCCGCCGTCGATGCCGGTGCCGCCGCCGCCCGCCGCGTAGGCGAGCTGGTCGGCGTGCACGTCATCCCGCGGCCGGTCGACTCGCTCGGCGACGTTTTCCCGATCGGCTGACCTTCCGGCGTCGGCCCGCCGGCCGCACGGCCTCGAGCGGCAGGCCGTCGGCGGTGACGAGCGGCTGACTCGGATCGGCCAGCAGGTCGAAGACGTGCCCCTGCTGCGTCCGCAGGAACAGTCCTCGGCCGTCGGTCAGCAGCCGGAGCTCACCGGCATCGTCGAGCGTCTCGGCGAGGCGACGACGGAAGCAGGTGCGCAGCGTGTCCATCATCGCGCGCAGGAGGGCAGGGGTGAAGCCGCGCCGCCGCAGGTCGGCAAGCGCCGCCAGCTCGAGCACATCGACCGGCGTATAGCGCCGCTCCGTGAAGCCGCCCTGCGCCGTGCGGCGCGGAGCAATGGCCGGGGCGAAGACTCCGGTAGCGTCCCAGGTCTGCAGCTGCCGCGCCGTCAGCCCGGTCAGGGCCGCCACTTCGCGCGCGCTGTAGCTCGTCTTCAGCCGCATCGCACGCGCCGTGTGCCTCAGGCCCCGCCTCCGAAGCGGGCCGCGGCGCGCTCTGCCTGCTCCACACCGGCGAAGTCCTTTTCGGTCACGCCACCTTCGCTGTGCGTGCTCCAGCGCACGGTCACCCGCCGGTAGCTGACCACGAGATCGGGATGGTGATCGGCGGCTTCGGCATCGAACCCAAGCCGCGTGACGAACGCCACCGCATCGGGGAACGACGGAAACGTGAACTCGCGGGCGACTGCCCCGCCGTCGAGCATCCAGCCAGGATGCTGCTTCAGCCGCGCCTCGATGTCAGTCTGTGAAAGGAGCATGCTGCCCTCCCGGCTCAGGCCGAGCCGCCTTCCATCTTCGCGAACCGATCCGGTGTGGTGATTTCGAACAGGTCGTCGCGGACGTTGTCGAGCAGGTAGCCGGTCACCAGCTCGGCGGTCAGCGGCGCAAGCAGTACGCCATTGCGATAGTGGCCCGTGGCCGCCACGATGCGCGGCGCTGCGGCAAAGGGCCCAATCGCCGGAAGCTCGTCGGGCAGCATCGGCCGCAGCCCCACCCTGATCGCGTCGAGCCGCGCGCCGGTCGCATGCGGCAGCAGTTCGATGGCGGCCGACGTCAGTGTATTCACGCCGGCGACCGTCGTCCCTTCGTCGAACCCGACTTCTTCCATCGTGGCGCCGACGAGAACGGTGCCGTCGCTCCAGGGCACGGCATAGCAGTGCGGTCCCCAGCAGATTCGACCCGGCTGGTCGCCTTCACACCACTGCAGATGGAGCAGCTGGCCACGCACCGGACGCACGGGCAGCGACGGCACACCCGGAATTCTGACGCGGCGCGACCAGCTGCCGCCGGCAATGACCGCCGCATCGCCCGTCCAGGTGCGATCGACCGAGGTCACCTCGACGCGGTCGCCAACCTGTGCCACCGTGTGCACCTCGACGGGGAACTCGAACGTCGCTCCGGCCAGGCGCGCCTGGTGCACGAGCGCGTTCATGAGCGAGGTGACGCCGACGAGCCCGTGATCGAGCGTGAGCAGGCCGCCATGCGCGGCCGGCGTGATGCTCGGTTCGAAGCTCCGCACCGCGTTGCCATCGAGCCATTCCGACTCGACACCGATCGTATCGAGCCAGACCTTGTTCCCGAGCAGCTTCGCCACGCCGTCGTCGTCGAGCGCGATCTCGAGCGTGCCGGTCCTCGCGTACTCGATGCCGCCGCGGCTGACTTCGAGCAGTCGGGCGACGAACGAGTCGTAGAGCGAGAGGCTGCGCACGCACAGATTCAGGAGTGGAGAGTCGGCCTCGCCTTCGATGTAGGGGGTGAGCATGCCGGCCGAGGCCTGGGAAGCGCCGCGGTTCGGCCCGCGCATGTCGAGCACGGCGACATCCGCACCCCGCTGCGCGAGCGCTTCCGCAATCGTGGCGCCGATAATGCCGGCGCCGAGCACTATGACACGCACGCGACAAGTCTATATCGCCGTCGACGCCCGGCCCGACACGGCTGTGCGCGGCAGGTGACACAAGGCTGTCACCCGGGCATGCGAAACTCGATCTCGGCCGATACAGAGCCGACGATCGGGGTCGGTACACGGCTTGCCTGAATGAAGGTCGAGGCACAGAACAATGACGTCCCGATGGCTCATGGCGGTTACGGTGGCTGGCGGCATCGCGGCAGGCGGTGTCGGCGGCTACCTGGCAGTGCGATCCGCCGGTCCGGCGTCCCGCGCCGAGGCGCCGGCAGCCGACGCGGCACCCGCATCCGTTTCCGGCCCGGTGGTCAGCGAGGCGGCTGTCGCACCGGGCGGAGATACCGAAGCGGCACCGGCGCCCTCGCGCGAGGCGGCGCCGGCTGCTGCCCCCGCACCGTCCCAACCACCCCGGCCGCGCACGCGGCCGCAGCCACGACCGACACCGGCGTCGAAGCCGGCCGGCGCGCCCACCGTCGTGGCCGACAACGCTCCCGCCGTCGACGGGCCGGCGGTGGCCGTCCCGGTGTCGGCTCCCCCGCCGGGCGCGTTACCCGCGCCACCCGTCCTGAGCGTGCCGACGCTCGATCCCGCAGAGGTCGCCGCCTACGGGGAAGACGCCATCGTCACGCTCGAAGCGCCTCCGGCCGATCTCGTGGAGCTGGCGGCCAACACGGTGATCGGGATCCGGCTGCAGACGACCGTTTCGAGCGAAGTCTCGCGCGTCGAGGACGAAGTCCAGGCACGGGTCACCCGCCCGGTCGAAATCGACGGCCGGGTCGTCATCCCGACCGGCGCACGGCTCATTGGCTACGTCACCGAAGTGGAGTCGGGCGGCAAGGTGCGCGAGCGCGCGAGAATTGGCGTCCGGTTTACGACGCTGGAGATCGGCGACGAGCGCGTGCCGATTGCGACCGAGACGATTTATCGCGCCGGCGAATCGCCGGCCGGCGAGGCGACGGCAAAGATCGGCGCCAGTGCCGTCGTGGGGTCGATTCTCGGCGGCGTGATCGGCGGGAAGCGGGGCGCGGCCATCGGGGGAGCGGCAGGCGCGGCCGGCGGCACGGCCATGGTGATGAGCGGCAGCCCCAATCCCGCCGTTCTCGACTCGGGCACGCCGCTCACGGTCCGGCTCGCTGAACCGGTCGCGATCCGCGTCGGGCCCTGACGCCATTCAGTCGACCTGCGGCGGACGCTCCACCCACTTGAAGACGAACTGCGTCGCCCCCTCGCGCTCGAACGCCATCATGCCGTGCACCGGCAGTTCTTCCGGTGCCCCGAGCTTTGCGGCGAGCTTCGGCAGGTGCGGCCAGTGACCGACGAGCAGCACGTCCTGATCCTCGAGCAGCAGCGCATCGTGGATCCATTCGGGCGGATCGCCCGGCTGCAGGCCGCGCACCGCTCTGAAGCCGGCCATCGGACTGCACCGGCGCAGGAACCATTCGGCAGTCTGGCGGCTGCGCAGCTTGCCGCTGTGCCAGATCACGGCGGGACGCACGCCGCGCTGCTGCGCACGCCCGGCCAGTGCCGCGGCCTGCTCGACGCCGCGCGTCGACAGCGGCCGAGAGGCGTCGACGCCGGGGTCGACCGCTTCGGCGTGATGAACGAGGAATACGAACATCGGCGTGCCGGTCTATATTAGCCGTCGCGTTGACTCGTCCCACCATCCCCCGCCGCGCCGTCGTTTCCTGGATCCTCTACGACCTGGCCAACACCATCTTCTCGATGGGGGTCGTCTCGCTCTATTTCTCACTGTTCGTTCGAAACGAAGTGGGTGTCGACCAGGCCGACCGGATCTACGGGCTGATCAGCACGGCCTCGATGGCCATCATCTTCGTCGCCTCGCCCGTGCTCGGCGCAATGACCGACAGGGCCCGCCGGCGGATGCCGTTTCTCGTGTGGGCCACGCTCGCCTGCGTCGCGGCCACGGCACTCATCGGCGCCGGGCCGTTTCAGGTTTCGGTCCTCTGCTTCGTCGTCGCCAACGCGGCCTATCAGGCCGGTCTGCAGTTCTACGATTCGCTGCTGCCCGAAGTGAGCCATCCGGGCAACCGTGGCCGCATCAGCGGCATCGGCGTCGGCGTCGGCTATCTCGGATCGTATCTGGCCGTCGGCGCGGGTTTCTTCGTCGATCCGTCGAACTACTCCGCGCTGTTCGGCCTGCTGGCGGGCATGTTCCTGGCGCTGGCCCTCCCGTGTTTCCTGTTCGTGAAGGAGCAGGGCAATCCATCGCCGGGGCCGGTCTTCAGCCTGACAGCGATCCGGACGTCGCTCGGCGGGACGCTGCGCGCCCTGCGGGCCACGCGTGAGTTCCCCGGCCTGGCGCGATTTCTCGTCGGCCGTGTCTTCTACACGGATGCCATCAACACGGTGATCGCCTACATGGGCCTCTACACGGTCAACGTGGCCGTGGCCACGGGCCTGTCGGCGGAAGACGGGCGCACGCAGGCGCAGCTCGTGCTGATGTCGGCCATCACGTTCGCGATCATCGGCGGCGTGGTCTGGGGCGTGCTCGTCGATCGCTTCGGCGCTCGGCGCACTCTGAATGGAGTGCTGCTGCTCTGGCTGCTCGTCTTTGCGACGGCAGCCGCCATCGGCGCCCTGGTGCTGCCGATCGCCTGGCTTTACGTGGTCGCCGCGGCCGCCGGCGTGGCGCTCGGCGGAATCTGGTCGGCCGACCGCCCGCTGATGCTGCAGCTGTCGCCGCCGGCCCGCATCGGCGAGTTCTACGGGCTCTACGGCATGGTGGGCCGCTTCGCGGCCATCACGGGACCGGCGCTCTGGGCGGCCATCATGTACGTTGCCGTCGAGCGCATGGGCCTGCCCGTTCTGCAGGGCCAGGCGGCCGCCATCACCCTCCTGTTCGTGATGACACTCATCGGCTACCTGATCCTGCGCCGCCTGCCCGCCGCCGACGCCGCCCCCCGCGGCCAGTAGGGCGTCGCCGCCCGGAACGGGCTGCCGGCGCCCGCATCGCGGCCGCGCGGCCGCAGTCTCCATGGCATCGCGCGGCCTCAACCGCGGCCGAGTCGCTCGATGATGGCCGGCTCGACGGCCTCGGGCGGCGTCCGCGGCGCGAAGCGTTCGACGTGCGCACCGTCGCGATCGACGAGGAACTTCGTGAAGTTCCACTTGACCGCCTTCGATCCGAGCGCGCCCGGCGCCTTCGCCTTGAGCCACACGAACAGCGGATGTGCCGCGGGCCCGTTGACGTCGACCTTCTCGAACATCGGGAAGGTCACATCGAAGCGATCGCGGCAGAAGGTTTCGATCTCGCGGCTGGTGCCCGGCTCCTGCCCGCCGAACTGGTTGCAGGGAAAGCCCAGCACGACGAACCCGGCGTCGCGGTGCCGCCGGTAGAGCGCCTCGAGTCCGGCATACTGCGGCGTGAACCCGCACCGGCTCGCGACGTTGACGACGAGCACCACGGAGCCGCGGTACCGCTCCAGCGGGACCGGCTGCCCGCGCAGATCCGCGGCGGTAAAGTCCCAGATCGTGTCGGCCACCGGCCGGATGCTAGCATGGCCTGCTGGATTGTCCCCGCCCGACGATGACCGATCGACCTGTTTCCCACGGACCGCGCCGCGCTGCACTCGCCTTCATCTTCGTGACGGTCGTGCTCGACATGCTGGCGCTCGGCATGATCATCCCGGTGCTGCCGCTGCTCATCGAAGACTTCCGCGGCGGCGACACCGCCTCGGCCGCGCGCATCGTGGGCCTGTTCGGGACCTCGTGGGCGGCGATGCAGCTGTTCGCCGCGCCGCTGCTCGGCTCGCTGTCCGATCGATTCGGCCGCCGGCCGATCATCCTCCTGTCGAACTTCGGCCTCGGGCTCGACTACGTGCTGATGGCGCTCGCGCCGTCGCTGAGCTGGCTGTTCGCCGGCCGCCTGCTGTCGGGCGTGACGTCGGCGAGCATCCCGACCGCCTACGCCTACATCGCCGACGTCACGCCGCCCGAGCGCCGCGCACGCTCGTACGGACTGCTCGGCGCCGCCTTCGGCATGGGCTTCATTGTCGGGCCGGCGCTCGGCGGCTGGCTGGGCACGTTCGGTCCGCGTACGCCGTTCTGGTTCGCCGCGGCGCTGAGCCTGGCCAACGCGGCCTACGGCTGGTTCATCCTGCCCGAGTCGCTGCCGGCCGACCAGCGCTCAGCCTTCTCGTGGAAGCGCGCGAACCCGCTCGGCTCGCTGCGGCTGCTGCGCGCCGAAAGCGGCCTCGTCGGTTTCGCCGTGATGCACTTCCTCTATCACCTCGCGCATCAGGCGCTTCCGGCAGTCTTCGTCCTCAACTCGGAGTACCGGTTCGGCTGGTCGAGCGCGACCGTCGGCCTCGCCCTCGCCGTCTCGGGCGTCGGATCGGCGATCGTCCAGGCGGGTCTCGTCGGCCGCATCGTCGGCACGTTCGGCGAACGCCGCGCCCTGATGGCGGGGCTCATCTTCGGAACGATCGGCTTCGTGATCTACGGCCTGGCGCCGACCGGCCGGATCTTTGCCATCGGTATCCCGATCCTGTCGCTGATGGGCATGTACGCGCCGTCGCTGCAGAGTCTGGCGACGCGTCTCGTGGGGCGCGATCGCCAGGGTGCGCTGCAGGGCGCGCTCTCGAGCGTCCAGATGTCGACGGGCATCTTCGGCCCTGTTCTCTTTTCGGAGGTGTTCGCGCGGTCGATTCAGCCCGGCAGCATCTGGCCGAACGCCGGCGCACCGTACCTCCTGTCGGCAGTGCTGCTCGTGGCCGCCTTCGTGGTCACGCGCCGCGCGACGCGCTGACGCCCGCTAGGCGCCCACCATGTTGGGATTCGCGGTGTTGACGTTCCGCTTGATCAGCACGCGATCCTCCTGCCGCCACATGAACGTCACGCCGCCGTCCTGCGAGACGACGAAGGCCGCCGTGTTCGAGGCCGTGGCGACGCAGCGGATGGCCGACCGGTGCCGCATGCCGAACGTTTCAGGATCGATGCGCGGCCAGGGTCCGCTGCGCATCGGGTGACCCGTCACCTCGAAGACGTCGACGTGCTGTGTCGGATCGAACACGATCTCGGCGCCGAAACCCTCGACAGCGAGGTCGGCGCGCAGGACGAGCGCGCCGTCGACGGCCGTCAGCCGTGCCGTGAGATCGGCGGCGTCGGCCAGCGCCTCTTCGGCGACGAACGTCGCGTTCTTCAGGTGCGACACGCCTTCGCGCCCTGACCCGGTAGCGGCATACTCGGCCCGCGCCGCGGTCAGCCGATGCCGCGCGTTCACGAACGACACGAAGCACTCCGAGACGATCGCCTGCGCGGCATCGACCCTGAACCGCGGCCGCACCGGCAGCGACGACGCGGCCTCGGGCGTCGTCAGCAGGACCGTGCCGCCGTGACCGTGCTCCTTCACGCCGTTGACGATGCAGAGGATCGTGTTGAGCAGGGCGATCCACTCGAAGTCGGCACTCTCGCGGCTCGGCTCGCTCGCCGGACGCCGGATGCGAGGCTGCAGCGCGTCGGTCCCGCTCGCCAGGATCTCGCTGATCGGCAGGAACTCGAGGCCGGAATACGCCAGCTGTTCCTGCAGGCGCCCGCCCTTGAGGGTCGCCAGCTTCACGCCGCCGCGGTAGACGTGCAGCTCGCCGGCGTCGCGCACGTCCACAATCAGCGCGTGCGGCCCGGGCCTCTGATAGAAGGCGCGGCCGCTGCGCGCCCGGGCCAGGTGCGATCCCACGTTGAGCACGCCCGCCAGCTCGCACGTCGTCGACCGGCTGTCTTCCTCGGGCACCCGCACGAGCAGCGCGGCGTTGGCCGCGCTGGCGCAGGGCGCAAGTGACCGCAGGGTATCGGGCGAGAGTGGCAGCGGCGTCCGGAACGGCACGAGCGGGATCGCCCCCTCGTTGCCCTCCCGCGGAATCGTCAGCGACGGCGAGCAGCACAGGACGAAGCGGAGATCGCGCCCCTCCTCGCGCGCGAAGCTGACGATGAACGCCGTCTCGAGGATGTAGCGGAGGACATCGGGCGGCGGCAGCGGCGGCGCGGGCAGATCGTGCCGCGCAACGAACGTGTGCCACCGCGCGATGACCTGATCGGTCAGGTCCTGCGGGTAGGCGTAGCGATCGCACGAAGGGGCGTTCGTCCCGCTCACGGTCCCGGTTCGATGTCGGCTGCGGCCGGCTCGTCGAGAATCCGCATGGCTTCGTCGAGATCCTCGGGGCGCACGAACAGTGCGACGCGACCGACCTGCAGGTGCGGACGCATGCCCCCGCAGTCGTCGGCGCTCACCCTCGCGTGAATCCCGGCCGCTTCGAGCGCCCCGCGGGCGAGCTCGGCGTCAATCGTACTCATGAACTGGCGGACGATCACGGGCTCCTGCGTCACGGGACACCTGCCTCTCGACGGTCAGCGATCGCGCCGGCGACTGTCGAGCCACGCGCGCATCGCCGCAAGCGCGGCGGCCACGCGCGCAGGATTGGTCGACTGGGGCGTCTTCCGCGCCTCGACGGCGGCCTCCGGCGTGACCGCCCGGAAGATGTCCTCGTCGAACAGCGGATGATAGGCCCGCCAGTCCTCGAGCGAGAGCGACGAGAAATCGCGCCCTTCGCGGTAGAGATCGCGCGAGATACGCCCGCTGACCTCGTGCGCCGTGCGGAACGGCAGACCGCGGCCGACGAGGTAGTCGGCAACCTCGGTGGCGAGCAGCAGCCCCGATGCCGCCTCGCGCGCCCGGGCGGCGTCGAGAGCGAGCGTCCGCACGACGGTAGCCGTCACGCGCGCGCAGCCGATCAGCGAGTCCTCGGCATCGAACGCGATCGCCTTGTCTTCCTGCAGATCCTTGTTATAGCCGAGCGGCAGCCCCTTCATCGTCGCGAGCCAGCCGGTGAGCGTACCGATGGCCTTGCCCGATTTGCCGCGGACCAGCTCGAGCGGATCCGGATTCTTCTTCTGCGGCATGAGGCTCGAACCGGTCGCCACCGAGTCGTGAATCTCGAAGAAGCCGAACTCCTCGCTCGAGAGGATGATGACGTCCTCGGCCAGGCGGCTGATGTGAACCATCGCCATCGCGCAGGCGTAGAGGAACGTCGCGACGAAGTCGCGGTCGCCCGACGCGTCGATGCTGTTGCTCACGACGCGCGAAAAGCCGAGCTCGGCGGCCAGCCGGTCGACGTCGATGTCGTAGGCCGTGCCGGCGATCGCTCCCGAACCGAGGGGCATGGCGTCGGCTTCCGACCGCGCGTAGTCGAACCGCTCGATGTCGCGGCGGAACACGGCGGCGTGCGACAGGAATACGTGTGCCACGAGGACGGGCTGCGCACGCCGCAGGTGCGTGTACGACGGCATCACGGCCGAACCGGCCGCCTCGGCCTGGACGAGCAGCGCGTCGACCAGCCCGGCGAGCGCTTCCTGCACGACCGGAATCCGCCGCATGAGGTAGAGGCGGAAGTCGACCGACACCTGCTCGTTGCGGGAACGTCCCGTGTGCAGGCGCTTGCCGGTATCGCCGAGCCGCTCGACGAGCTGACGCTCGACGAACGAGTGCACGTCCTCGTCGGGCGCCTCGGTGATGAGCGACGGGTCGGCGTGCACGGCGCGGCGGACGTCCTCGAGCGCGGCGATGAGCGCGTCGGCGTCCTGCTGCGACAGCACCCCGGCACGCGCCAGCGCGCCCGCCCACGCGCGGCTGCCCGTGATGTCGTCGTCGATGAGCCGGTGATCGACGGGCAGCGAGCGCCCGTGTCCGAAAACGTCGGCGTCGGGGGCGACGTCGAAGCGGCCGGAATAGAGAGTCGACATGGCGGCGTCCTCAGCGCTTCACTTCGAGGCCCGCGCCCCGCGTCTCGGCCGGTGCCGCGGCCGGCAGATCGTAAAGTGCGTTCGGCGACCGCCGACCCACCACATGGTGATCGCCCTTGAAGAGCTTGAGGCGGATGGCGCCGGTGACGCGTTCCTGAATCTTGCCGACGAGCGCGTCGATCGCGTCGCGCGTCGGCGAGAACCACTCGCCGTTATAGACGAGATCGGCGTAGCGGACGCCGAGATCGGCCGCCAGCCGCGCCAGGTCGCGCGGCGTGACGTACTTCTGCAGCTCGCGATGCGCCGTGTGGAGCAGCACGCCGGCCGGCGCCTCGTAGATCTCGCGCGACTTCTCGCCGCCGAGCCGGTTCTCGAGCAGGTCGATGCGGCCGACGCCGTGGGCGCCGCCGATCGTCTCGAGGCAGCCGATCAGCTCGACGAGCGACATCGTCACGCCGTTGATGGCCACCGGCACGCCGCGCTCGAACTCGATCTCGACGTAAGCCGGAATGTCGGGGGCGTCGGCCGGCGAGCGCGTGAGCAGGTAGACGTCGTCGGGCGGCTCGAGCCACGGATCGTCGAGTCCGCCATACTCAATCGACCGCCCCCAGAGATTGACGTCGGTCGTGTACGGGCTGTCGGCCGTCGCCGGCACCGGAATGCCGCGCTTGCGCGCGAAGGCCACCTTCTCCTGCTTGGTGACTTCCCAGAGCGCCAGCGGCGCGAGCACCTCGAGCGATGGATCGAGAGCGCGCACGGCGAGATCGATGCGGATCGCGTCGTTGCCCTTCTCGGTGCCGCAGCCGTGGGCGACGGCGGTCGCGCCTTCGAGCCGCGCGATCTCGACGAGATGCTTCGCGATGAGCGGCCGGCCGAGCGCGGTGGCCAGCGGATAGCGGTCCTCGTACACCGCGCCGGCCTGCAGCGCGGGCAGGACGAAGTCGCGCGCGAACTCGTTGCGCAGATCGAGCACGTGCGCACGCACGGCGCCGAGCGACAGCGCACGCTCGCGCGCATCGTCGAGCTCCTTGCCCTGGCCGAGATCCATCGTCACGCAGATGATTTCGGCGCCGTATTTCTCGGCGAGCCAGGGAATGGCGAGCGACGTGTCGAGGCCGCCCGAATACGCGAGGACTATCCGCTTCATGAACGTCGATCCCTTCCCATTACCATCGCACCGAACCGCGCTTCGACGCTGGCCGCCGCCTCGGCGCCGCGGCAGACGAGCAGAATCGTGTCGTCGCCGGCAATCGTGCCGGCCACCTCGGCCAGCTGCGCGCGGTCGATCCATTCGGCCAGCCCCTGCGCCTGCCCCCGGTCGGTCCGCAGCACGAGCAGCGGATCGACCCGTTCGTAACCCCGAAGCAGGGTGCTCACCGCCCGACGCAGCTGCTCGCCGTCAGGGTCGGACCGCTCGACCCCGGGCCGGACATAGGCACCGTCACCGGCACGCTTGACCAGGCCGAGATCGCGCAGGTCGCGCGATATCGTCGCCTGCGTCGCATCGATCCCCCGCTCGCGCAGCTTCTGCCGGAGCATTTCCTGCGACACGACGGGTTCGCGGTCGATGACGTCGAGAATCTGAGCCTGTCGCCACGATTTCATAACTATGCAACGCGACGAACGATTATACAGACATGCAGCCGTGGCGCAAACCGACGGGACGCCGCCTGAGGGCGGAAATCTCTTCGTGTTTGGGCCAGAAACTATCGCTTGACAGCCTTTCGCGACAGGCGTATAACCATCGCTTGGCGTGAATATGTATTCGCTCACTTTCCCCGTCTCTGCTCCGCGGGCCATCCGTCCGCCCCACGCCCCGCCCCGCCGACAGGCGGCTGAACGCTGATGCGTCCCCTGGTCCTCAAACTCGGGGGGGAGCTGCTCGAGAGCCGCTCCCAGCGCGAACGTATTGCCGCCCTGGCGGCGGTCGTCAGCGAGGAGCGAGGCCTGGTCATCGTGCACGGCGGCGGCCGCGCGATCGATGCCGAGCTGGCGCGCCGGCAGATCACGCCGAAGAAGGTCGACGGCCTGCGAATCACCGACGTCGAAACGCTCGAAGCCGTCGTCGCCGTGCTGGCCGGCACGGCCAATACGGAGCTGGTCGCCGCGCTGGTCGGCGCCGGCGTGCTTGCGGTGGGCCTGACCGGCGTTGATGCGGGATTCGGCCGGGCGCGCCGCTCCCGGGCCCACACGTCGACATCGGGCGCTGTCGTCGACCTGGGCTTCGTCGGCGACCCGACCCAGGCTGATCCGAGCCTGATTCAGCTGCTCGTCTCGAACGGCTACGTGCCCGTCGTGGCCAGCCTGGGCTACCTCGCCGACGACGACCAGCCGGGACAGATCCTCAATGTCAATGCCGACGTGATGGCCTGCCGCATCGCCACCGCCCTCGAGGACTGTGAACTGGTGATTGCGGGCGCCACGCCGGGCGTACTCGACAGCGACGGCCGCACGATCCCGTCGCTCGATCCGGCCGGCATCGACGACGTGATCAATTCGGGAACGGCGACGGCGGGGATGGTCGCCAAGCTCTCGTCGTGCCGGACGGCGCTGCTGGCCGGCGTCCCGACGATCCGGCTGATCGACGGCCGCGACCTCGACGCGGCGCACGGGGTCGAGACGGCCCCGGGCACGACGCTCACGGCCAACCGCAAGCCGCGGACCGAACCGGGCGGCCGCTTCCGCGTGCACTGACGGATCGGTTGCCTGCGCACGCACACACTGGACCGGAGAACATGACCACCGCACTCGACGTCAGGGCTCTCGAAGCGCAGCGGCTGCTGCAGAACTACCGGCGCTTTCCGGTCGTCTTCACGCGCGGCGAAGGCATTCGTCTGTTCGACGAGGACGGACGGCCGTATCTCGATTTTCTCTCGGGCATCGGCGTCGCCTCGCTGGGACATGCGCATCCGGTTCTCACCCGGGCCCTGACCGATCAGGCAGCGACGCTGCTGCACACGTCGAACCTCTACTACCACCCGCTGCAGGCCGAACTGGCGCAGCGGCTGACGACGCTCAGCGGCCTCGATCGCGCCTTCTTCTGCAACAGCGGGACGGAAGCGATCGAGGCCTGCCTGAAGTTCGCGCGGCGGTACTGGTACACGCAGGGGCAGCCGCGCTCGAAGTTCGTGGCGCTGTGGCACGGCTTCCACGGCCGCACCATGGGCGCGCTGTCGGTGACCTGGGACGCACACTACCGCACGCCCTTCGAGCCGCTGGTGCCGACGGCCACGATCCTCGACTCCGACGATCCCGAGGCCCTGCTGGCGGCCGTCGACGCAGACACGGCCGCGATCGTCGTCGAACCTGTCCGCGGCGAAGGCGGCGTGCGACCCGTTCCGGCGCCGCTTGCCTCGGCCATCGCGGACGCCTGCCGGCGTTCGGGCGCACTGCTGATTGCCGACGAAGTGCAGTCGGGCTCGTGGCGGACCGGGACTTTCCTGCATGCGCCGTCGATCGGCCTCGAGCCCGATCTCGTAGCGCTGGCAAAGGCGCTCGGTGCGGGCGTGCCGGTCGGCGCGGTGCTGCTCCGCGAGCGCGTCGCCTCGACGGTCGCCGCCGGCGATCACGGCACGACGTACGGCGGCAACCTCCTGGCCTGCCGGGCCGCCCTGACGTTTCTCGACGTCGTCGACACGCTGCACGACCGCATGCGTGCGGCCAGCGCGCGGCTGTTCGAGCGGCTGCGCGCGCTGCAGGCGGCGCGCCCGGACATCGTCACCGACGTGCGCGGCGCGGGCCTGATTGCCGGCTTCGAAGTGACGGTCGATGCGCTGGCCGTGGTCAATGCCGCGCTCGAGCGCGGGCTCATCGTCAACCGGACGTCGAACACGGTCCTGCGGCTCCTTCCGCCCTACATCGTGACGCCGGCCGATGTCGACGACGCCGTCGACATCCTCGACCAGGCCATCGGAGCCGTCGTGTCATGACGATTCACGCACACCCGGCAGGCAGCCCGACCTGGACGGTCCGTCCCGCGGCGCCCGACGACGCCGCGGTGCTGGCCACGCTCATCGAGACTCACCGCGAGGAAGGCCATCTGCTGCCGCGCGGCGAGACCGAAATCCGCGCTCACGCCGCGGAGTTCGTGGTCGCCGAAGTCGACGGTGTCGTGCGCGCCTGTGCGGCGCTCGTGCCGCTCTCGAAGCGGATGGCCGAGGTCCGGTCGCTCGTCGTGGCGCCGGAACTCCGGCACCACGGCGTGGCGGGCCGCCTGGTCGACGAGCTGCGCACGCGGGCCGAGGAGCTCGGCTTCTCGTCGCTGCTGGCCATCGCGCACGATCCCCGTCTCTTCATGCGCCACGGCTTCTCGATCGTCCCGCTCGAGTGGCTGCCCGAGAAGATCGCGCGCGACTGCCACGACTGCCCGCTGTTCCGGCAGTGCGGCCAGTACGCGATGCTGCGCCCGCTCGACGTGCGGCGGCCGGGACCGTCGCCGCTCCGGCTGCACCCGACGGTGGCAGTGGCGTAGACGACCGCAACGAAACGCAGACGGGCAACGGCCGCCACGCGCGGCCATGACGGAGTATTCGAGTGATTCGATCGGTAGCGGGAGGAGTGACCGCGCCGCGCGGGTTCAGGGCCGCCGGCGTGGCATGTGGCATCAAGAAGCAGCGCTCCGGCGGCGATCCGCCGCTCGACCTGGCGCTGCTCGTCGCCGACGAAGTCGTGCCGGCGGCGGCAGTCTTCACGACGAACAGGGCGGTGGCCGCGCCGGTGCTCGTCTCACGCGACCACCTGAGCGCCACGGGCGGCCGCGCCCGGGCCGTCGTTACCAACAGCGGCTGCGCCAATGCGGCCACGGGCAGCGCCGGCCTCGAAGCCGCGCGCGCGATGGCGGCCGCCACGGCTGCTGCGGTCGGGTGCCGCCCCGAGGAGGTGCTCGTCGCGTCGACCGGCGTGATTGGCGTGCAGCTCGACGTCGACAAGGTCCGCCGCGGCATCGCGGCCGCGACGGCCGAGCTGGCCCCCGACGGCGGTGAGCGCGCGTCGCTCGCGATCATGACGACGGACACGTTCCCGAAGTCGTGTGCCGCCGCGCTCGACACGCCGGCCGGCACGATCACCGTCGGCGGCATGACGAAGGGCGCGGGCATGATCGAGCCGCGCATGGCGACGATGCTCGGGTATCTCACGACCGACGCCCGGGTGGAGCCGCCGGTCCTGGCCGCCGCCCTGCGCTACGTGGTCGACCGGACCTTCAACGCGATCACCGTCGACGGCGAGTGCTCGACGAACGACACCGTGTTCGTGATGGCATCCGGCGCATCGGGCATCGAGATTACCGATCCGACCGATCCGCGCCTGATCGAGCCGCTCATCCACGTGGCCGGCCACCTGGCCCGCGAAATCGTCCGCGGCGGCGAGGGCGCCACGAAACTCGTCACCGTGCGCGTCACGGGCGCCGCGAGCCCGGCCGACGCGTGGCTGGCGGGCCGGACCATCGCGAATTCGCCGCTCGTCAAGACCGCCGTTCACGGCGGCGATCCCAACTGGGGCCGCCTCATCGCTGCGGCGGGCCGGTCGGGCGCCGACTTCGTCCTCGAGCACGCGTCGGTCTCGGTCGGCGATGTCGAGGTCTTCGCCAACGGCACCCCTCACGACGAGCGGACGCCCGAGGCCGAGCGCGTCATGCAGCAGGCCGAGCTGACGATTACCGTCGATCTCGGCACCGGCGGTCCTCACGAGGCGACCATGTGGACCTGCGACTTCAGCGCCGAATACGTGAAGATCAACGCGGAGTACCGGACGTGAGCACTTCGACTCCCCTCACCCGCCTCTCGGCGAAGGACTTTCTGTCGGTGCTCGACCTCAGTCCCGTCGAGTTCGATCAGCTGCTCGCCCTGGCGGCGGAGCTGAAGGCCCTGCGCCGCAGGGGCGCGCCGTCGCCGAGGCCGCTCGAAGGCCGGCACGTCGCGCTGCTCTTCGAGAAGCCGTCGCTGCGGACGCGCGTGACGTTCGTCATCGCCGTCCGCGAGCTGGGAGGCGAGGTCATCGAGCCGCCGCCCGACGTCGTCTTCGGCGGCCGTGAGTCGGTGGAGGACGTGGCCCGCAACCTCGAGCGCTGGGTCGCCGGCGCCGTCGTCCGGACATTCGCGCAGGCCGACCTCACGCGGTTCGCGAAGGCCGGCTCGCGCATGCACGTCGTCAACGCACTCACCGACGAGGAGCATCCCTGCCAGGCGCTGGCCGACGTCATGACGCTCGCCGAGCGCTTCGGGAGCCTGCCCGGCCTGCGCGTGGCCTACGTCGGCGACGGCAACAACGTTGCTGCCTCGCTCGCGCACGCCGGATCACTGGCCGGCCTGCGCATGACGTTCGCGTCCCCGAAGGGATACGAGCTGCCGGCGTCGGTCGTCGAGGCGTGTGCGCGCGTGGCGCGGCACGGTTCGACGATCACGCTGACGAACGATCCGCTGGAAGCCGTCTCGGGCGTCGATGCCGTCTACACCGACGTCTGGGCGTCGATGGGCCAGGAGGACCAGGCCGACACGCGCGCCCGCATCTTCGAGCCGTTCCGTGTCGACGCCGGACTGATGGCGGCAGCCGCTCCGCAGGCGGTGTTCATGCACTGCCTGCCGGCACACCGCGGCATCGAAGTGACCGACGAGGTGATGGACTCGCCGCAGGCGGTCGTGTTCGATCAGGCCGAAAACCGCCTGCACGCGCAGAAGGCCCTGCTCGCGATGCTGATGGCGCCCTGATCGGGAGCCGCTTACGGAGCGAGGTCCGGATTGTCGGTGATCACGCCCGTGGCGCCCGCCTCGAGGTAGTGCCGCATCTCGTCGGTCACCGAGTCGAACCCGTCGACGCGCGACGCGCGGAACGTCCACGGCGTCACCGGCAGCCCGAGCTCGATGGCGCGCCGCCAGCCGTCCCCATGCGATGCGAGCGTGGGCTTCTCCGGGCTGATGCCCGTCGCGAAGCCGCGAATCTGCTGCAGCCCGTCCTCCGACAGCCAGCGATCGGCGTCGCGCGCCGAAAACAGCACGTGCAGCGGCAGCTGCACGCCCATCGCCGACAGCCGCTCGATGCTCGGCACGTGGAACGACTGGATGACGATCGGCGTCGCCGGATCGGCGCCGGGCCGGTGCAGGCCGTGGCGCTCGAGCACGGCCATCATCCCGGCCTCGATACCGGGGTAGCGCTCGGGGGACTTGAGCTCGATGAAGATCCCGCTCCGACCCCGCAGCGCGGTAATGACCTCGTCGAACGAGGGAATCCGTGTGCCCGCAAACTTCGCGTCGAACCAGCTTCCGGCGTCGAGCTGCCGGACTTCGTCGAACGTGAAGTCCTCGAGCCACCAGTGCGGTTCCGGATCGCTGCCGTCGGCCGCCGGCCGGCTCCGATCCGGAAACACGTCTTCGACGTTCGTCGTCCGATCGAGCGTCAGGTCGTGCAGGACGACGAGCTGGCCGTCCTTCGTCCGCTGCAGGTCGATTTCGATGAACGCTGCTCCCTGATCGGCTCCGAGCAGGAACGCCGGAATGGTGTTCTCGGGCGCGTAGGCCGATGCACCGCGGTGCGCGATCGTCCATGGCGGCACCGGAACGCGATCCTCGCGGACCTCCTCTTCGGGCACCGGCTCCAGCGAGGCAGGAGCACACGCTCCCAGGCAGAAGAGCAGCAGGGCGGCGCAGACGACCGCGGCAGACGGAAGCTTCGGCATGGGGCGTTCATCCTCCCCCGGAAGAGGTGGCGCCCGCAATACCCAGGTCGCGCAGCACGCGTCGCGCGGCCACGTAACCGGCGGCTCCAACGACCGAGCCGCCCGGATGGCAGCCCGCGCTGCAGGCGTAGAGACCGGCGACGGGCGTCACATACGGCATGCGCGCGTCGAAGCCGATCGTGTTGTCGACATGCTGGATGTGGCCGCCCGTCATGCCGAAGCGCGACTCGATCGTCTTCGGCGTGAGGATGTCCATGTCGGCAATCGCCGCGCTGAAGCCGGGAGCGAACTGGTCCACGACATCGAACAGGTGATGCGCGTACCGCGGCGCCAGCTCGTCCCACGAGCCGCCGGCCGGTTCGTACGGCACCCACTGCACGAAGAGCGCCGCATTCTCCCGCCCATTGGCGTCGCGCAGCGAGGGATCGACACGCGTGTGCGTGTACCACTCGATGATGGGGAAGTCCGGCAGCTCGCCGCGCCGGGCCTGTTCGAATGCGCGCGAGAGGCGATCGATCACGCCCGGTTCCTGCGGCAGGATGTGAATCGTCGAACGGAACTGCCCCCGATCCTCGGGGAGGCACCGGAACGTCGGCAGACGATCGAGTGCCAGGTTCACCTTCATCGTCGTGCCCGGTCGATACAGATCGTCCAGCTTCCGATTGAAGTCCTCGGGAAACGCGTGGCGGCCAGCCAGCTCCCGCAGTCGGAATGGATCGGCGCCGCTCACGACGACCGTCGCGCGAATGGTCTTCCCGTCGGCGGTGGCGACGCCATCGACCGTTCCGCCTGAGCTGAGAACGGATACGACAGGCGTGCCGACATGAATCGCCGCGCCGGCTTCACGGGCGACACGGGCCAGCTCCCGCGCAACCGTGCCCATGCCGCCGCCGACGATCATCCAGGTGCCGTCGGCGCCCGGCAGCCGGCACATGTTGTGAACAAGGAAGTTCAGCCCCGTGCCCGGTGAGCCGAACCCGGCCGACAGCCCCGGGAAGCCGTCGGTGGCGGCGTACATCGCCAGGACGAGCTCGCTGCGGAAACCGAAGCGGGCGAGGTAGCTCTCGACCGGTTCGCGCACGAGTTCGAGGAACGCGCGACGCAGCTGCGGCCGGATGTGGCGCTCTGCGGTCTCTTCGGCCGACACCGGCTCCTCGAGCCACGAGGGCGCCAGGTCGTCGCGCAGGTCGGCAATCTCCCGCTCGAGCGCCCGGGCCGCCTCCCAGTCCTGTTCCGAAAAGAACTCGAGATACTGCCGCCTGAGCGCGTCCGCATCGGATCCGACGAGCAGGTAGCGGCGATCGAGCGTCGGCAGGAAATAGTGCGGATCGCGCCGCATGAGCGGCAGCTCGATGCCGAGCGTCGCCAGCAGTTCCGGCGGCATGGGCCCGAGCAGGTAGGCGCCGGTCGACGCCCCGACGCCCGGCGTCCTGGCAAACGGATACTCCGTGCGGACCGCTCCGCCGACGACGGGCGCCGCCTCGAGCACCGCGACGTCGAGACCGTGGCGGGCGAGAATCGTCGCGGCCACGAGCCCGTTGTGGCCGGCGCCGATCACGACGACATCGACGCGCGCCTTCACGCGCGCATTCTACGGCGACCCGCCGCGGTCTTGTCAGGCGCCGGGCGACACGCTAGATCAGAGGCCAGGAGTACGCCGATGCCCCTCTTCGAGTACCGCTGTCGGAACTGTGGTCGACACTTCGAGGCTTTCGTGACCGGTGCCCGGCCGGCCGTCTGCCCTGACTGCTCCGGTCGAGACCTCGAAAAGCAGCTGTCGGTGTTCGCCGTGTCCACGTCGTCCGCTTCGGCGTCGTCGATGCCTGCTGTCGGTCCGTGCGGCGCCTGCGGTGATCCGCGCGGTCCCGGCGCCTGCCGGCTGCAGTAGCCACCGGCGCTGCACACGCCGCAACGCGCTCGTCTCCCGCGTCGTCGAGCGATGGCGTTGCCGTGCTCCGGTCGCTGTCCTCCCGGCAACCGGAGCCCGGTAGTCGCCACCTGCGATAATCGGCGCCATGACTGCGAGCGCGTCCCCGATCACCACCGTCATCTTCGACTTCGACGGCGTCATTGCCGACACGGAGGGCCTGCACCTGCGCGCCTTCCAGGAAGTCCTCGAACGGCGCGGATGGCGCCTCGACGAACGCGACTACTTCGATCGTTATCTCGGCTACGACGACCAGGGCATGGTCGCGGCGTTCGTGCAGGAACACTCGCTGCAGGTAGCCGACGAGGACCTCGACGCGATGGTGCGCGAGAAGACCGAACTCTTCGCACGATACGTCGAGGCTGGCGATGTCGTTTTCCCCACCGCGCCGGCGTGCATCGCGCGGCTCGCCCCGGCTTACCGGCTCGGCATCGCGTCGGGCGCGCTGAAGGCCGAAATCATCTCGATTCTCGAGTCGGCTGGCCTGCGCGGGCACTTCCCCGTCATCGTCGCGGCCGACGACGTGAAGGAAACGAAGCCGTCGCCTGAACCGTACCTGACGGCCGCAAAGGCGCTCGGCGTCGATCCCGCGGTGTGTGTGGCGATCGAGGACTCGCCGCCCGGGCTGGCCGCGGCCCGCGCGGCAGGCATGCGGACGATCGGCCTGACGACGACCTCGCCCAGGGAAGCGCTGCACGACGCCGAACTGGTGTTCGACGGCCTGCACCAGATTTCGGCCGAAACGATCGCGAAGCTCGGCCGCGCACCGCGTTCGTCCTGACCCGCGGCGCGCCGCCGCGCGTACCCGGCCCACGGGCTGCGCGGCCTTCCCCTAGAACACGGCCACGACGAGCGCGGCGAGCGCGACCACGACCGCCGCGGCGCTCAGCCCGACGGCCACTGCGGTCCGCCGTGCCACCAGCGCACCGAGGGCCTGCTCGATCTCCTGCCGCGCAGCGGCTTCGCCCGACGGCGACTGCTCCTGCAGGTTCTGGCGCATGACGCGCCGCCCGCCGAGCACGTCTTCGATGCCGGCGATCAGGTGCCGCTGGTGAATGCGCTTCTCCTCGTCGGGAACGTCCTCGCTCGCGGCGAGCAGCGCGGCCTTGAGGACGGCGTTCCGGATGTCGCCGCCACTCACCTCGTACTTCGATGCGAGCGCGTCGAAGTCGACGTCGTCGGCCAGCGGCGTCCGCGTCGGGTGCATCTGCACGCGCCAGATGGCCGCGCGCTCGGCCGGCCCCGGCATCTCGAACAGCACGTGCGTCCGGATGCGCCGCTCGAAGGCGGGATCGAAGTTCACCGCCATGTTCGTGGCAAAGATCACCACGCCGCCGAAGCGCTCCAGCTCCTGCAGCAGCACGTTGACGACCGTGTTCGTCTCGCGCAGGAACCCCTGGTCGACCGTCGTCGAGCGCCGCGACGCAATCGCGTCGGCCTCGTCGAAGAACAGCACCGCGCCTTCTTCACTGGCGATGCGGAAGATGGCCGACACGTTCTTCGGCGTCTCGCCCATCCACACCGACTCGAGCTCGGCGTACCGCACGACCATCAGCCGCCGGCCGAGCGCATGGGCAATGGCTTCCGCGCAGATCGTCTTGCCCGTGCCCGACGGCCCGGCAAAGTTGAACGCGAGCGCGGTGCCGCCCGGATGGCGCTCGGCCAGTCCCCAGCGGCGGAAGACGAGATCGTGCGTCGTCACCTGCGCCAGTGCCAGGTCGAGCGCGCGCTTCGTCGCCGGCGGCAGGATCACGTCGTCGAAGGTCCGTCGCGGAACGATGGAGTCGAAGGTCTTCCGGTTGCTGCCGCCGAAGAGGCGGAAGAGCGGGTGGGCCATGCTCCAGTATGCCCATACCGGGCCGGCGGGCCGCGGCCGACGCGACGGCCGGCGCACGACCGGCGGTCCGGGCTTACGATATCGGGATGCTCGAGCCTGCGTCCGACACGTCGACCGGGACCGTCCCCCGCAACGGGCTCCCCGCCATCGCCTTCGACCGCGTCTCGTTCGCGTTCGACGACCTGGTCCTGCTCGACGACATCAGCTTCACGGTGCCGCGCGGCGCCATGCGGTTCCTGCTCGGCGCGTCCGGAGCGGGCAAATCGATCCTGCTGAAGCTCATCCTCGGCCTGATGCGGCCCGACAGCGGCACCATCACCGTGAACGGGCAGCGCATCGACAACCTGCCCGAAGACGAGCTGCTGCGCATCCGCACCGACATCGGGATGGTCTTCCAGGAAATCGCGCTGTTCGACTCGCTGTCGGTCGAGCAGAATGTCGGCTACCGGCTCTTCGAAGAGATGCGGATGCCGCGCGAGCACGTGCGCCGGCGCGTCGAGGAAGTGCTTGGCTTCATCGGGCTGGCCGACTACATCGACCGCATGCCCTCGGAGCTGTCGGGCGGCCAGCGGCGCCGCGTGGCGCTCGCGCGCGCGATGGCCTCGAAGCCGTCGCTGCTGCTCTTCGACGATCCGACGACAGGCCTCGACCCCATCACGTCGATTACCGTCAACGACGAGGTCGTCAAGCTGCGCGACCTGGAAGGTGTGACGGCGGTCTTCGCCACACACCAGCTGCGCGACGCCTTCTACATCGCGACCCACGAAGCGGTCCGCGAGGCCGACGGGACCATCCGTATCGTGCCCGCCGACGACAAGGCGACGAGCGCCGAGTTCATGGTGCTCCACGAGGGACGCTTCATCTTCGAGGGGAACGCCGACGAACTGCTCGCCAGCACCGATCCCTACCTGAAGGAGTTCCTGTACAAGACGCTGCCGCCCTGGTAGCCGCTATTCCGGGACCCAGAACGGCTCGTGCGCCGGCACGAACTCGACGGGCACTTCCGTCACGAAGCCGCGAATCCATTCGGCCATCTCGAGCATCCCGGGCTCTTCCGAGACCACGTGGCCCAGCACGATCCAGCCCTTCGGGACGCCGACCGCAGCGGCGTCGATCACGTAGGCCGGGCTGTCGAAGGCGCCATCGCCCTCCTGCTGCTCGCCGCTGATCACCACGTCGACGTCGTCGGCCCGCACGGGCGGCGTGGCATACCCGACGCCCAGGTGAATGCGGCTGACGCGTGCGGCCGGATCGCCCACGACGCGAATCGCCCGCGCCCCGCTGTGCCGCTGGACGTGGGCGGCAAGCTCGCCCAGCGTCGTCTCGGGCACGACGAAGCGATGCGAACCCGGCGCGGTCTCGGTCGACGGATCGAGCCCGATGGCACGCGCCGAGCCCACGTAGGTGAAGTCGGGTCGCTGCACGTGCATGTGATCGTGGATGCGGAAGACGACGATGTCGTGCTCCCGCATGAGATCGATCTTCCGGCGGTAGACGGGATCGCCCTCGACGATCGACTGATCGTCGCGGTCGTTCCAGTAGGTGACCTCGTGCGGGATGATCATGTTGAGCCCGGCTGCCGCGGCACGCTCGATGACATCGAGCGTCACGAACGCGGTCGTCGCGATGCCCCGCACCTGGGTCGTGGGCCGGCCGAACTTGAAGGTGTCGCGATAGCCGGCATCGCGCCAGGTCGTGCCGAGATTCTCCCTGATGCGTGCGATGACGTCTCCTGCGGTCATGCCGGCCTCCAGTACGGATCGCCTGCGCTGATGTGCCGGACGGCCACGCCGTCGACGAGCGGCGCCAGCCAGTCGGCCAGCGCACGCATTCCCGGCTCCTCAGAAACGATGCGTCCCACGAGCACGAGCCCCTTGCCGTGCCCCGCGTGTACGGCGTCCCGCACGTATTCCGTCGACTCCCACTCCCGGACTTCACCGGCGACGATCACGTCGGCCTGCGCCATGGCCGCCACCGACGCCTGAATGGGCGTCGATCCCGGCAGCAGGGCCACGCTCGTAATACGCTCGTCGGGCCGGCCGACGACACGGACGCCGCCGCGGACACCGAGCCGCCTTTTCACCTCGGTCGCCAGCTCCCGCAGCGTGACCGGCGCGATGTCGCAGCGCGCGATGTCGTCGCGCCAGTCCGCCGTCCAGCCGCAGGTCGACGCGAACGCCGCGGCGAACGGGTCCGGCCGGCGCGCCTGCCAGTGATCGCTCAGGCGGAAGATTGCCATCTGCCGCCCGTCGACGAACGCGTTCTTCGCGTCGAAGATCGGATCGGGCGCCGGCGGCGCGGCACCGGCGCCTCGTCCACCCGGGCCTGCGCCACGGCCGGCCGGCGGCGTGCGCGCATCGGCCCGTGAATAGAACGCCGGCTGCGACGCGATGACGAGGTTCGCGCCGGCCTCGGCCGCCTGCCGCAGCACGGCCAGCGTGGGCAGCGCGGTGGTGACGATGCCGGTGACCCGCATCGCCGGGTCGCCCGCCTTGAGCGTATCGACCGTTTCCCCGTTCCACGGGACGCCGATGTTCGCCCGGATGCGCTCGATGACGTCCTCGACGGTCAGCGACGCCTGGCGACGGCCCGCGACGACCGGCCTGGCGGCGGTGGCCGCACCGGCGGCGACGAGCGCGGTGAACTCGCGGCGTGAAAGCCGCCTCGCACGGCGCATATGGCTCTCCTCCTGTCTCTGGCGTGCACATTAGAGCACATTGCCGGGCCGGGACGCCCCGGCCGTGTCGGCGGCCGGACATGGGCGGGCCGGGCGATCGTCGATCACCCCCGCTTCACCTTCATGTAGTAGATCTGAGAGTTCCGACGCATGTTTCGACCGTTTCCGACTTCTTTCCGGAGGTAGTGCCGTGGTGAGAATCCTTTCGGTTGCAGTCGCCGTTCTGCTGATGCTCCCAGCCGGCGCGACCGCGCAGCAGAAACCCGACCTGTCGCTCCGGGAGTGGCCGGTCGAGTGGGGCGGGCGCGTGCGCGATCCGGCGGTGGCGCCCGATGGCCGCGTCTGGTTCGTCGGCCAGCAGGGGAACTACATTGCCGTCTTCGATCCCGCCACGGCGACGTTCCGTCGCTACGAGATTGAGTCGGGCACCAACCCCCACAACCTGATAGTCGACGAGCGTGGCATCGTCTGGTATGCGGGGAACCGGAACGGCCGGATCGGCAGGCTGGATCCGGCAAGCGGCGAAATCCGCACGATCATGACGGGCGAAGCGCAGGATCCGCACACGCTCGTCTTCGACGGACGTGGCAACATCTGGTTCACGGCGCAGGGCTCGAACCGCGTCGGCCGGCTGAACATGGAAACGCTGGAGGTCGAGCTCGTTCAGCCGTACGACCAGCCCTCGAATCCCTACGGCATCGTCATCGACGACCAGGGGACGCCCTGGGTGGCTCTGCTGCGCGTCGGCATCATCGCGAAGATCGATCCCGACACGATGACGGTGACGCACTTCCGTCAGGGTGATGCCTCGTCGCGGTCCAGACGGCTGGCATGGACGAAGGACGGGATGCTCTGGTACGGCGACGAGGCGCGCGGCATGCTCGGCCGGATCAATCCGGCGACGGGTGAGGTCAGGGAGTGGCAGGTACCCGGCGGGCCCGGCGCGCGTCCCTACGCGCTCACGAAGGACGGGCTCGATCGGATCTGGTTTTCGGAGACCGGCCCCGAGAAGCGGCTCGTCGGCTTCGACCCGAAGACGGAGCAGTTCTTCGCGATGACGCCGGTGAGCGGCACGATCCGCCACATGTTCTTCGACGCGAAGACGGGCGCGATGTGGTTCGGCACCGACGCCAACAACCTGGGCCGCATCGACACCGGGAGCCTCCGGTGATGATCCGCGCAGCGGCGGCCGCAGGCCTCGTGTGGCTTGCGGCCGTCGCCGGCTCGGCACGCACGACTGTGCCCGGACTCGACGGGCACGCGGCGACACCCTACGCCGACGGTGCGCCGCCGGGCTTCTCGGGCGCATTCGGCGAACAGTCGTGTCACGCCTGCCACTTCGACGAAGACGTCAACGCCGGCCAGGGTCACCTGGCCATCGAAGGGCTTCCCGAGCGCTTCGAGCCGGAACGGGCGTATCGGCTGACCGTAGTGCTGGAACGGCCCGGCATGTCGGCGGCCGGCCTGCAGCTGACCGCCCGCACCGAAAGCGACGGCCGTCAGGCCGGCCGGTTCGCCGTGCCTCCCGACGAGGCAGACCGGCTGAAGGTCGAAGAGCGCGACGGGGTGCAGTACGTCAATCAGCAGGGCGCCGGCTCACGCGTCGACCCGGCCGATCGCACGCGCTGGACGATCCTGTGGACGGCGCCGGCGTCGGATCAGCCGATCCGGATCGCCGTCGCGGCCAACGCCGGCAACGGCGACGAGAGCGCCAGCGGCGACTACGTGTTCACCGCCGCACGGACCGTGACGCCGGCGCGCTGATACCGCCACCACGCTCGACAGCATTACCCTCAATGAGGTAATCATTACGTCGACCGACGTAATGGCCGCCAATCCCTTCGTCTACGGCGAGATCGTGACCGACGCGGCGTTCGCCGACCGGGAGGTCGAGCGCGACCGGCTCGCCCGCGACCTGCTCGCCGGACAGAAGGTCTTCCTGATCTCGCCCCGCCGCTACGGCAAGTCGTCGCTGGTCCGCTCCGTTCTGCGCGACCTCGGCCGGCAGGGCGTGCTCACGGTCGAAGTGACCGTCGCCGCGTCGAGCTCCTATGTCGGCTTGCTCGAGGCCTATGCGCGCGCCCTGCTGCTGGCCGGCACGCCGACCGGTCGCCTGCGGCAGTGGGCCGGCGAGCTGCTCGGCGGTCTGCGGCCGGAAGTGCGCCTCGACGCCGACGCGTCGGGCGCGCCGCGCGCGGTGGTCGCCTTTCCAGGTATCCGGAGCAGCCGCGACGTGGCGCGACTGGCCGCCGAGGTCTTCGCCCTGCCCGGACGGATTGCCGAGCGGCGCGGGCGGCGGCTCGCCGTCGCGCTCGACGAGTTTCAGGCCATCACCACGTTCGATGGCGGCAGCGTCGAGCACGCGCTGCGCGCGGCCGTGCAGGACCAGCGGCAGGTCGGCTACGTCTTCGCCGGCTCCGAGCCGTCGCTCATGGAGCAGATGCTCACGCCGAAGCGCCCCTTCTACAAGGCCGGTCCGGTCGTGCGCCTCGAGCCCATCGATCCGGACGACTTCGCCGCCTTCATCGAGCGCCGGTTCGTTCGGAGCGGCATCAGACCGGGCGAGGGTCTCGGCGCCGCCGTCGTCGATCTCGCCGGGAACGTGCCCTACGACGTGCAGCGGCTCGCACACGAGCTCTGGGACGACGTGCGCGCGAGCGGGCGGAAGACGGCCACGGTGGAAGCCCTGCACGCCACGCTCACGCGCCTGCTGCAGGAGCACGGCCCCATGTTCGAGGACGCCTGGCAGCGCCTGACGCTCGCGCAGCGCGCCGTCCTGCGCGCCGTCGTGCTCGAGGACGGACGCGGCCTGCTCGGCGCCGACGTGCGTCTGCGCCACCGGCTCGCGAGCGCCTCGAGCGTGCAGTCGTCGCTGGCTGCGCTCGTCCGCGCCGATCTCGTCGCCCGTCCCACCCCGGAGCGCTACGTTGTCGTCGACTCGCTGTTCCGCGAGTGGGTCGCCCGGCAGACCTACTGACGCCTGCCGGGGGACACCGCCGGCCGGGGCGGCCGGCGGGCGGACTGTGCTACCATTTCTGCCGATGTTCACGTTCCGCCACGCCCACGGCCACCATCATCACGGTCGTCAGACCGTCCGGTGGAACTGCGCGTAGCGTTCGATTGACCTCGCACGATCTCAGCAGCCCCGCCGGTCCTGGTGGGGCGTCCTTCCCCTCACCGGAGCGGCCGGGCAAGGACAATCCGGTTATGGATTTCAGTAAGCTCGATGGCCTCGTCCCGGCGGTCGTTCAGGACGCCGAGTCGAACGAAGTGCTCATGGTCGGCTTCATGAATGAAGAGGCCCTGGCGAAGACCCGCTCGACGGGCTATGCCACGTTCTACTCGCGATCGCGGCAGAAGCTCTGGATGAAGGGCGAAACGTCCGGCAACCGTCTCGCCGTCGTCTCGCTCGCCACCGATTGCGACAGCGACACGGTGCTTGTGAAGGTGAGACGCGAAGGCGACGGCAACGTCTGCCACACCGGTCAGCGCTCCTGCTTCTTCAGAACACTGGACCTCGAGGTGGCGCGATGAAACTCAAGCTCGGCCTCCCGAAAGGTTCCCTCCAGGACGCCACGGTCCAGCTGTTCGCCCGCGCCGGGTTCAACATCTACGTCAGCTCCCGCTCCTACTACCCGTCGATCGACGATCCCGAAATCGAGTGCCTGCTCATCCGGGCGCAGGAAATGGCGCGCTACGTCGCCGACGGCGTGATCGACTGCGGCCTGACCGGACTCGACTGGATCGCCGAGCACGCGGCGGCATCGGGCAACGACAACGCGGTCGTACCTGTAGCCGATCTCGTGTACGCGAAGCAGAGCTTCGGCCGCGTCAAGTGGGTGCTGGCCGTCCCCGACGCCTCGCCCTACCAGTCGCCCCGGGACCTCGAGGGCCGCACGATTGCCACCGAGCTCGTGCGCGCCACCGAGGCGTACTTCAGGCGCCAGGGTATCAGCGTCAATGTCGAGTTCTCGTGGGGCGCAACGGAAGTCAAGCCGCCCGTGCTTGCCGACGCCATCGTCGAGGTCACCGAGACCGGCTCATCGCTGCGCGCCAACCGGCTGCGCGTCATCGACACGGTCCTCGAGTCGAACACCCAGTTCATCGTCAACCCGACGGCGCTTGCCGATCCGTGGAAGAAGACGAAGGTCGACAACATCGCCCTGCTCCTCAAGGCGGCCATCGAGGCGCAGGGGCGCGTCGGCATCATGCTCAACGTCCGGCGCGATCACCTCGACCACGTCCTCGGGCTGCTGCCGGCACTGCAGCGGCCGACCGTCTCGCCGCTCAGCGACGACGGCTGGGTGGCGGTCAACACCATCATCGAGGAGCGGACCGTCCGTGAGCTCATCCCGCAGCTCAAGGCCGCCGGCGCGCAGGGGATCGTCGAGTATCCCCTGAACAAGATCGTGCTGTGATGCGGATCATCCGGACGTCGGATCGGCAGGCGATCGACGCACTGGTCGCCCGTGACGAAGCGCGCGACCCGAAGGTCGAGCGCCAGGCGGCCCGCATTGTCGACGACGTGCGGAAGCGCGGCGACGAGGCGCTCATCGAATGGACGCGGAAGCTCGACCGCACGACGCGTTCGGCGCGGCAGCTGCTCCGACCGCTCTCCAGGGCGGAGCTCGACCGCGGCTGGTCGCGCACGCCGGCTGGCGTGCGGCGCAGCCTCGCGCTGGCAGCCGACAACATCCGGAAGGTCGCCGAACGGCAGGTGCCGCGCGGCTTCACGGTCTCGCTCGGTCCCGGCCACCGGATCGAACAGCGCGTCGAACCGCTCGGCCGCGTCGGCTGCTACGTGCCCGGCGGCCGCCATCCGCTGCCGTCGACGCTGCTGATGACGGCGATCCCCGCGCGCGCGGCCGGCGTCGGCACCATCGTTGCCGTGTGCCCGTCGCCGGCGCCCGTCGTCCTGGCCGCCGCCGTCGAGGCCGGCGTCGACGCGCTGTACACGCTCGGCGGCGCCCAGGCTGTCGCGGCACTCGCCTACGGAACCGGGTCGATCGAGCGCGTCGACAAGATTGTCGGACCGGGCAATGCCTGGGTTGCCGCAGCCAAGGCGTACGTTTCGCGCGACTGTCCGATCGACCTGCACGCCGGCCCCAGCGAAATCGTCGTCTGCTCCGATGCCGGGAAGCCGGCCTGGATTGCGGCCGACCTGATTGCCCAGGCCGAGCACGATCCGGCCGCCCGCGCCGTCTTCGTCACCACGAAAATGCGGCTGGCGCTGGCGGTCGCCGCCGAAATCGAGCGGCAGCTGCCGGCATCGGGCCCGGCACCGGCCTCGCTCCAGGCCAACGGCGCCATTGTCGTCGCCTCGAGCCGTCGCGAGGCGGCCGTCGTCGTCGACCGGCTGGCGCCGGAGCACCTGGTCATCGATGATGGAGACGACCCGTCGCGGTACAGGGCGGCGGGCACGATCTTCGTCGGCGACTACAGTGTGCAGGCCGCCGGTGACTACTGCACCGGATCGAACCACGTGCTGCCGACCGGCGGGGCCGCACGGTTCCGTGGCGGCCTGAGCGCCGCCGACTTCGTCCGGGTGTTCTCGGTGCAGAGGCTGTCGCGGGCGGCCCTGCAGCGGATCGGCCCGGCCGCCGTCACGCTGGCCGAGGCCGAAGGCCTCGTGGCGCACGCCGCATCGGTGCGCGCCCGCCTCGACGACTGACGCTCCCGCCCGCCCGAAGGAAGAACGAGGACACCGTGCGCCGCGCCACGATCGATCGCCGAACGACCGAAACCCAGATCCAGCTCACCCTCAAGCTCGACGGCAAGGGGTCGTACGACATCAGCACAGGCATCCGGTTCCTCGATCACATGCTCGAGCTGTTCGCCCGCCACGGCGGCTTCGACCTCAGGCTCAGGGCAACCGGCGATCTCGACGTCGACGAGCACCACACGGTCGAGGACGTCGGCATCGCGCTCGGCGAAGCCGTGGCGCAGGCGGTCGGCAGCAAGCGCGGCATCAACCGGGCCGGCTACTTTCTGATGCCGATGGACGAGACGCTCGCGCTGGCCGCCATCGACCTGTCGGGGCGGCCGTTCCCGGTCATCGACATCTCGAAGGTCCGCGCCGCGCGCGTGGGAGATCTGCCGGTCGAGCTGGTGCAGGACTTCTTCGAAGGCTTCGCCAACGCGGCGCGCGCGAACGTGCACGTGAAGGTGCTGTACGGGCGCTCGAGCCATCACCAGATTGAAGCCGTCTTCAAGGCCTTCGCCAGGGCCCTGCGCGTCGCCTGTTCGAAGGACCGGCAGATGGCCCGGATGCTGCCATCGACCAAGGGGCTGCTGTGAGGATCGCACTCGTCGACTACGGCGCCGGCAACCTGGCCTCGGTGCTGAAGGCCTTCAGGGCCCTTGGTGCCGATGTCCACCTGGTGAGCGATGTGTCCGGACTGGCCGGCGCACGCGGAATCGTCGTGCCCGGCGTCGGGCACTTCTCGGCCACCGCATCGCTCGGACACGACTGGCGCGGCGCCATCCGCGAGGCGCTCGATGCGGGCATTCCGCTGCTCGGTATCTGCGTCGGCCTCCAGTGGCTGTTCGAAGGCTCGACCGAGGCGCCCGGTTCGCCAGGTCTCGGCCTGATCAGGGGACGCTGCTTCCGCCTCGAGGGCGACGACGTGAAAGTGCCGCACGTCGGCTGGAACCAGCTCGACCTGGCCGACCGTCGCTCGCGGCTGTTCGCCGGCATCGCCAGCGGCTCGTCCGCCTACTTTACGCATTCGTACGCCGCCCCGGTCGTGGACGAGACGATTGCGACGACGACGCACGCCGTGCCGTTCTCGTCGGCGGTCGAGCGCGACCTGGTGTTCGGGGTGCAGTTCCACCCCGAGAAGTCGGGACGCACCGGCCTGCGCGTGCTCGAGAATTTCCTGCACGTCGTCAGGGAGGGCCGCTGACATGCTCGCCAAGCGCCTGATCGCCTGCCTCGACGTCCGCGACGGCTCCGTCGTCAAGGGCGTCAACTTCAAGGGACTGCGCAATGCCGGCGATCCCGCCGAGCTGGCCGCGCGCTACAACGAGGAAGGCATCGACGAGCTGACGGTGCTCGACGTCACGGCCACGCTCGAGGGGCGCCGCGCGCTGATCGACACGATCCGGCGCGTCTCCGAGAAGCTGTTCATTCCGCTCGCCGTCGGCGGCGGGATCCGCTCGATGGACGATGCACGCGCCATCATCGAGGCGGGCGCCGACAAGGTCAGCATCAACAGCGCGGCGCTCGCGCAGCCCTCGCTGATTACGGCGCTCGCGCGCACGTACGGGAGCCAGGCCGTGATCGTCGCGATCGATGCCAAGCGCGAAGGCGATCGCTACGAAGTCTTCGGGCGCAGCGGGACGACGCGGGATCGGCGCGAAGCGGTCGAATGGGCCCGCGAAGCGGCCGATCGCGGCGCCGGCGAGATCCTGCTGACCTCGATCGATCGCGACGGCACGCGCAGCGGCTTCGACTGCGAACTGACCGCCGCGGTGAGCACCGCCGTGCCGATCCCGGTCATTGCCTCGGGCGGCGCCGGCACGCCGGAGCATTTCCTCGACGTCTTCTCGGCGGGTCGCGCCGATGCCGCACTGGCGGCCTCGATCTTTCATTTCTCGGAGCACGCCGTGCGCGACCTGAAGCATTACCTCGCCGAACACGGCGTGCCCATGCGTCTGGACTGGTGACAGGATCGTGCTGATTCCTTCGATAGATCTGATGGGTGGCAAGGTCGTGCAGCTGCAGCAGGGCGAGCGCCTCGCGCTGCAGAGCGACGACATCGACGGCTGGATACAGAAGTTCCGCGACTTCCAGATCGTCCAGCTCATCGACCTCGACGCGGCAATGGGACGCCCGGCCAACGACGAGCTGGTGCGCTACATCGCGGCGCGGCTCCCCTGCCAGGTCGGCGGCGGCGTGCGATCGATCGAGCGCGCGCAGGAACTGCTGGAGGCGGGCGCGCGCCGCGTCATCCTGGGCTCGTCGCTCTTCAACGAACGGGGCGTCAACCGCGGCCGCGCCGAGGCGTTCGCCGACGCGATCGGCCCCGACGCGCTCGTGGGCGCGATCGACAGCCGCGGCGGGCGCGTGGTCATTCACGGCTGGAAAACGCCGCTGTCGATCACGCCCGAGGAAGCCGCCCGGGCGCTCGAGCCCTACGTAAGCGCCCTGCTCTATACCCACGTCGACACCGAGGGAATGATGACCGGCCTCGATCTCGACGCCGTCAGGCGCGTCAACGACGCCTGCCGCGTGCGCCTGATCGCCGCCGGCGGAATCCGGACCCGCGAGGAAATCGACGAGCTCGACGCGCTGGGCATCGACGCGGTCGTCGGCATGGCGATCTATACGGGCGCGATCGAACTGAAGCCCTGAGGCGGTTCCGCTTTCCGGACGAGCTGGCGTAGGCTCTGTCCGATGGATGTCATCATTGCCGGCGGCACGGGCCTGCTGGGAACCGCCCTCACCAGACGGCTGCTCGCGCGCGGCGATCATGTCGTCCACCTGACGCGTCGCCGCGCCCCGACGGGCGCCCCGGTCTCCGCGGTGACGTGGACGCCCGACGGCTCGGTCGGCCCGTGGGCCGGCGCGGTCGAGGGCGCCGATGTCGTCGTGAACCTCGCGGGCGCCGGTCTGGCCGATCGGCGCTGGACGCCCACCCGCAAAGCGCTGCTCCGCAGCAGCCGCATCGACAGCACGCGCAGCCTCGTCGCCGCTCTCCGGGCGTCCCGTCCCCGGCCGCGCGTGTTCGTGCAGGGCTCGGGCATCGGCATCTACGGTGCGCGGCTCGACGACGAGATTCTGACCGAGCAGGCGCCGGCCGGCAGCGACTTCCTCGGCCGTCTCGCGGCGGAATGGGAAGCGGCCGCGGCGCCGGCCGACGAGGCGCCCTGCCGGCTCGTCCTCATGAGGACCGGCCTCGTGCTGACGACCGAGGGTGGCGCGCTGAAGCCGATGATGCGCCCGTTCCGCTTCTTCGTCGGCGGGCCGATCGGCAGCGGGGCGCAGTGGATGCCGTGGATCACGATCGACGACTGGGTGTCACTGGTGCTGTGGGCCATCGACACGCCGGTCGTCGCGGGTCCGATCAACGCCTCGGCACCGAATCCCGTCCGCAACCGGGAGTTCGCGGCGGCGCTCGGGCGGGCGCTGCGGCGTCCGAGCCTGATGCCGGTTCCGGGCATCGCGCTGCGCCTGCTCTTCGGCGAGATGGCCGACGCGCTGCTGCTCGGCGGACAGCGGGCGGTGCCGTCGAAGGCCCTGGAGGCCGGCTTCACGTTCGCGCACGCCGAGCTCGATGCGGCGCTCGCGCACGTCCTCGGGCGTCGCTGAGGCGGTTGTTATACTGACGCCTGCTTCGATACTGCCGACCAGCGCCCTTCCCCGGAGAGTGTCCAGCATGATTGTCCGCGTGTTTCTCGGCTTCTGCATTGCCATCATGACCTTCGCCGCAGCAGAGGCCCAGGAAGCCGCAAGGAACCCGTGGAAGTACAACGTGGGCGGGGGACTGTCGTTCACGCAGGGCAACAAGGACACGTCGACCTACAACGCGTCGTACAACGTCACCTATAGTCCCGGTCCACGGCGGACCTTCAAGTCGGACGCCCTGCTGCTGCGCGGGAAGACCAACGGCGAACTTTCGCACGATCGCTTCGGCCTGAACCTGCGCGAGGAAGTACGGATCGGCGAGCACATGTTCGTGTTCGGCCAGAACCAGTACCTGCGCGATCGCTTCAAGCGCATTCAGTACCTGGTCGCACCGACGGCAGGCCTTGGTCTGACGGCCGTCGCGACCGAAGCGACAACGCTGACGTTCGACGCTGGCGCCGGCGGTGTCTGGGAGAAGAATCCGTACGTCGACGTGCGCGCGTCGGGCGCTTTGACCTTCTCGCAGAAGCTCACCCAGGCTATTTCGGGCAGCACCACGCTGACTCAGTCGCTGTCGGGACTCTGGAAGACGGAAGACATGGCCGACGCCATCTATCAGGCGGGCATCGCCGTGACGCTCGGCATCAACGCGCGCGTGCAGTTCAAGATCGAGGCCCTCGACACCTACAACACGAAGCCGACGGGCACGATGATCCGGAAGAACGACGTCTCGACCGTCTTCGCGATCGTCATCAAGAACTGACCGGGGCGGTGACCCCGCCTGTCACACCGCCCGGCGATCCTCGCGGCATGGCAGATTCCTCTTCTACCCGCCGGGCCGTTGTCGTAAACCTCGCCGAGTACCGCAGGCGCGCGCGTCGCAGCGTCGACATGGGCGGCCGCCGCCTGGTGGTCGCGCACGTGCTCACGCCGCGCGACCGGGCGCACCGCCGGCGCATGCTCGAACATCTGGCGTCGACGGTCAGGGCCGTCGAAGGCTGATTTCGACGTCCGGCGGACGCTCCCGACGGGCCATCTGTGGGACACTCGTCCGGGGACGCTCCATGCCCGGACACGACATCGATCTGGCCGCGCCTCCGTTCGACCGGTACACCGGCGTGCACCGGCTCGCGGCCTCGCGCAGCGGACATCATTCGCCCGATCACGTACGGCACCAGCTCTTCGCCGGCATCGGCCGCGACAATCCGGTCCGCGTCCTCTTCAAGGTGACGTCGAAGCCGGGCCTGGTCTACGAGCGCGACCTCAGCAACGAGATCGCCACGCTCGAGACGATCAACGCGCAGCTGCCCGATTCACGCTACTTCCCGTTCGTGCACGAGCACGGCCGGCTGCCCGACGGCCGGCTGTACCTCGTGATGTCACTCTTCGACGAGTTCCCGCTGGCCACAATCGTGGGCGAAGAGCGGATGCCGGGTCGGCTTCCGGCGCATCTGCGGGCCGTCATCGAAGCCGCGCGGGCTGCGCAGCAGATTCACGACATCGGGATCTTCCACGTCGACCTGAACCCGATGAACATCCTCTACCGGACCGAGGGCGGCCGGCCCATCGTCCGCATCGTGGATTTCGAGTCGTCGTACGAACGCGCGCGCCACGGCGCCGGCGGCGACTTCTACAACCCGCCGACGACGCCGGGATACTCGGCGCCGGAAGTCTCGCAGCAGCCGCCCGACGCGAGGGCCGACATCTTCTCGCTCGGCGCGGTCCTGTACACGCTGGTGGCGGCCGACCTGTGGATTCCCCAGGCCGAGCTCGAAGAGCGCGTCCGTCGGGATGTGGAACTCGACAACGAACTGCGGGAGGCGCTGCTCAGGGCGGTGGCAACCGATCCGAATGGTCGGTTCGAATCGGCGGGCGAGCTGATTGCCGCGCTGGGGGCGTACCTGGAGCGGATCTGGCCGGGCCGGGAGTGGTAGGAACGTCGGCGCGCGGCGTCCCGCAGGAGCCGCGCGCCGTGACTTCCGGGCTCAGTACCCCTTTGTCGTGATCCAGAAGCTCTCTTCCCAGGAGCCGCCCGGCTCGACGCTCTGCAGCTCCTTGTAGACGCCGCGGTGCGCGAGGTTCAGCGCGTTCGTAATTGCCACCATCGGCTCGAAGGCGATGAAGCCCTTGCCCGCCGGCGTCGCGCCCTCGGGCAGCGGGACCGCAGCGGGCGCGACGCGCACGCCGTCGGCCGGGTCGACCGGGAACGGCCCGGAGGGCGCAGGCGGCTGAGCCGGACCGCCGGCGCGGCCGGGCCCGGCGCCGCGGCCCTGACCGGCGCCACCGCGGCCGCCACCGCCGGCCGCCTGCAGCGGCGTCGACCACAGCAGCACGGTGCGGTACTTCGGCCCGAGGCTGACGTGCAGCTCCTTGCCGAGCCCCATGAGCTTCATCGTCGCCCGCCCGTTCGCATCACGGATGAGGTCGGTGAAGACATCGTCGATGAGGCCGTAGTCCTTCAGCTGGATGGCCGTGCGATCCGCCTTGAAGAAGTCCTCGATCGGCTGTGTCTCGCCGGTCGGCAGCCGCTGCGGGATCTCGATCCAGTGCGTGCGTGCGTCGACCGATACCGTCCAGTCGTTCCGGGTGCCGTCGGGCAGCTCGAAGATCGGGTGGTAGCCGAAGACCACGGGCATCGGCTCGGCGCTCAGGTTGTCGATGCGCGTCCGGACCTCGAGCTCACCGCCGGCAACCTTGTAGGTCATCGTGATGGTGTGCGCGAACGGCCACTGCTGCATGTAGCGCGGGTGCTTGTAGAAGTCGAGCCGGCTCGTGACCCACGCGCCCGTGTCGTCGGCCTTGAACTCGACGACTTCCCAGAGCGTCGACCCGTGCACGTAGCCCGTCGACACGATCGGTCCGCGGACGTTGCCGAGCTCGAGGTCGAAGTTGTACTTCTGCCCGTTGGCGTAGAAGGCGGTCTGGTCGAGCCGGTTCGCGAACGGCGCGAGCAGCGGCATGCCGTTGTAACCGGGGCGCGCGCGGAAGTCCTCGAGCGTTTCGCTGGTGCGGACGAGGTCGTGTCCCTTGACGCGGATACGCCAGGCGTTGCTCATGTCGGCAACGACCTCGACGTGCATCTCGGCCACCTTGTCGACCAGCTCGATAATGTCGCCCTTCCGGGTTGCGGAATAGCGCTGGGCGGCCGCCGGCGTGGCACACACCAGGACGACCAGCGCCGCCAGGGTCACTCGCAGCAGTCTCATATTGCGGTCTCCGTCCGAATCGAGACGACAGCATAAAGGACTTCCATGCCCGCTGTCGAAGCTCCCCGAGGGCACTGCCCTCAAGTACGTGGCCCGGCAGGCGCGTCGCCGGCCTTCAGGCGTTCCTCGGCCGCAAGGTGGAAGGCCGTGTTGGCGGCCGGTACCCCGGCGTACACGGCCACCTGCAGCAGCACTTCCTCGAGATCGGCCCACTCGAGCTCGTGGACCACGCCGGTCCGCACGTGCAGGCGGAACTCCTCCCACCGGCCCATCGCGGCGGTCATGGCCAGCACGAGCAGGCGGCGCGTGCGGACGTCGAGCCCCGGTCGCATCCAGATGGTGCCCCACGCGTAGCGCGTGATGAGCTCCTGGAAGTCGCGCGTGAAGTCGGTCATGCCGGCCAGGGCGCGGTCCACATGCGCGTCGCCGAGCACGGCCCGCCGTACGGGCATGCCGGCATCGTAGCTGTCGAGCGCCCGCGGGAGCAGGAAGCGGAACAGCGCGGCCGAGAACGACCGCGGCTGTTCCAGATTCGACAGGTGCGCCGCGTGCAGGCGGACCACGGTGCTGGCCGGCACGGCCGCGGCAAGCTGCTCGGCGTGCGGACTGTAGGGCATCGACACGTCGTAATCGCCGGCAATGACGAGCGTCGGCACGTCGATGCTTCCGAGGCCGTCGCGATGATCCATGTCGCGGATCGCGGCGCAGCAGCCGGCATAGCCGACCGGCGACGTCGCCAGGAGCGTGCGCCGCGCCTCGGCGACCACCGGCGGGTGGCGTTCGAGCCACGCGGCCTGGAAGAAGCGCGACATCGCCTGATCGACAACGGCCGCCATTCCGCCCTCGAGCACGGCCTTCCGGCGCTCCTCCATCGCCGCCGGCTCGGCCACCCGCGCCGTCGTGTTCGCGAGCACGAGATGCGTAAGCCGCTCGGAGGCGTGCATGCCGAGCCACTGCCCGACCATGCCGCCGAGCGACAGGCCGCAGAACGCGAAGCGTTCGATGTCGAGCGCATCGACGAGCGCGAGCACGTCGCGGCCGAGCTGTTCGATGGTGTAGTCGCCATCGGGCGCATCCGAGGCGCCGTGGCCGCGATGGTCGTAGCGCAGGATGCGGAAATGCGGCTGCAGGTCGGCCGCCTGGGCGGCCCACTGCCCGTGGTCGAGCCCCAGCGAGTGCGACAGCACGACAACCGGTCCCGACGCCCCTTCGAGTCGGTAGTAGAGACGGCCGTCGGGCGTATCGACGAACGGCATGTCAGTCCTCCCGCGTTCCGGCCGGCTCACCGGTCAGCAGCCGCTTCCGGAAGAGATCGGCGGCGCCGACGCTGGCCGTCACGTCGAACAGCACGTCCTGATCGATGCCCTCGAGGGCGGCCGCCAGTTCCGGCAGCTCGGCCACGGTCGCCCGCAGAGGGCGGCCGGTCGAAACCGCGGCCTCGACGGCCTGCCTGACGAGCGCCGCCGCGCGCGCGCGTCCGAGCGAGGCCGCGGCCGCGAGCCCCACGCGCTCGGCCAGCACGACGCCACCGGTTGCGTCGAGATTCTTCCGCATACGGGCCTCGTCGACCGTCAGACCGTCGACCAGCGCAACCGCTGCGGCCATCGCCGAGCCGAGCGTTTCCAGGGCGTCCGCCAGCGTCGGCGCCTCGGCCTGCCAGCCGCCGGCGGCACGCTCGTGCTCCTGCACGGCGGCCTGGAGCATCGTGCTCACCAGCCCGGGCATGCGCTGTGCGCAGGCCAGCACGACGGTCGATCCCGTCGGGTTGCGTTTGTGCGGCATCGCCGACGAACCGCCGCCGGTCTCGGCCACCTCGCCGACCTCCCACTGCATGAGCAGCGAGACGTCGCGCGCGATCTTCGCGAGCGCGGCCACGCACGCGCCGGCGGCCGCCACAAGCGTCACGAACCGATCGCGCTCGGTGTGCCACGGCGCGTCCGGAACGCGGAGGTCGAGCTCGGCGGCCAGAGCCGCTTCCACCGCGCCGGCCCGTCCGCCGAACGAAGCCAGCGTGCCGGCGGCGCCGCCGAACTGCAGTACCTGCGCGGCGTCGAATGCCTCCGACAGGGTGCGCCACGTCCGCGCCACGGCCCCGTACCACCGCGCCACCTTCAACCCGAACGTCGTCGGCAGCGCCGGCTGCAGGAGCGTGCGGGCGAGCATGACCGTGCCCGCGTGGCGGTCCGACATCGCGGCGAGCGACCCCAGCAGGCGCTGCCCGTCGGCCGCAATCGACGCCCAGGCTTCGCGCAGGCAGAGAATCAGCGCCGTGTCGTAGACGTCCTGACTCGTCGCCCCCCAGTGCACGTACTTCGCCGCGTCGGCGCTCTTCGCCTCGACGGCGCGTGTGAGCGCCTCGACCACGGGAATCGCGAGCGAGGCGTGCCGACGGAAGCCTGCGGCAAGCCTTTCCGCATCGAACGTGACCTGCCGGGCAACCTGATCGATCACGACGGCGGCATCGGCCGGGATAACCCCGCAGGACGCCTGTGCACGCGCGAGCGCTCCTTCGAACCGGAGCATGGCGCCGACCAGCGCCCTGTCGCCGAAGGCATCGGCCGCCGCGGGCGTGGACACGAGGCCGTCGATCAGGCGGGGTGGCATCGAACGATTCTAAGTGGCCGAATCAGAGATCGAAGAACACCGTCTCGCCCGCGCCCTGCAGGCGCAGCGGGAAGATCCAGGCGTCGCCGTCGCGCCTGGCCACGAGCGTCGCGCGGCGATCCTCCGGGACGAGGGCGAGCACCGGGTCGTCGGCCAGCGTCGGGTCGTCCTCGAAGTAGATGCGCGTGAAGAGGTGCCGCAGCAGGCCGCGGGCGAACAGGCACACGCTGATGTGCGACGAAAGCCGCCGGCCGTCGGGCGCGGTCGTCGCGCCCGGCCGGATCGTTTCAAACTCGCACCAGCCGTCGTCGTTGGTCGCCCGGCGCCCCCAGCCGCGGAACGAGTGGCCGGGATCCGGATTGTCGTGATCGGGCCGGCCGACGTACTCGCCGGCAGCGTCCGCCTGCCACAGCTCGATCAGCGCGTCGGGCACCGGGTTGCCGGCGCCGTCGGTCACGCGGATCCTGAGCACCAGGCGCTCGCCCGGCGTCTCGGGCCCGTACATCCGCCCGTGCAGCGGCTCGGTATCGAGACCGATGTGCAGGTACGGCCCGACGGTCTGCGACGGAATGGCGATGAGCGGCTTCCGGACGGCCCTCATACCCGCTCCTCGAACGGCGTCGCGCTGTCGCCGCGCAGCACGATGTCGAAGATGTAGCCGAGCGCCCACTCGGGCTGCGTCAGGTTCATGTCGAGCCGCGAGACGAGCCGCTGGCGCACCTTCTCGTCGGGCAGCGACGTGAGCATCGGATCGAAGGCCATCAGCGGATCACCGGGGAAGTACATCTGCGTGACGAGGCGCGTCTGGAACGATCGCCCGAAGATCGAAAAGTGAATGTGGGCCGGTCGCCACGCGTTCGGATGGTTCCGCCAGGGATAGGCGCCGGGCTTGATCGTGGTGAACTGATACCGTCCCTCGCTGTCGGTCACCACGCGCCCGGCCCCGAGGAAGTAGGGATCGAGCGGCGCGGGGTGATTGTCGTTCACGTGCCGGTACCGGCCGGCCGCATTGGCCTGCCAGATCTCGATCAGCACGTTCGGCTGCGGCCGTCCATCTTCGTCGACCACGCGCCCGGCGACGATGATGCGCTCGCCCTGCGGCTCGCCGCCCGGGCACTGGCGCGTCAGGTCGTTGTCGGTCGCGCCAATCGGCAGGTGTCCGTAGACCGGCTGCGTCAGGTCCGAGTAATCCGACGGCAGGTGAATCAGCGGACGCTCCGGCGCCCGCAGGACGGTCGACTGATACGGCGGATAGAGCAGCGGCGGCTGACTGCCGGCCAGGTTCGGATCACGGTCGCTCACGGTTCGTGCCTTTCGCTGAGGGTCTTCCATTATCCGACCGCGCCGTCCGTCCCGTGCGCCTTCGCCGTCCGGGCGTTCAGGTCGCGCAGCGCGGCCAGCTCTTCGGCCGTCGGCGGCGGCGTCTCATCGACGTCGTCGGCAAAGCGGATGGGCCATCCCGTAGCCTCGATGATCTGCCCGCGCGTCACGCCCGGATGAATGCTCGTGACGCGGAACTCGTTCGTCTCCGGATCCGGCTTCATGATGCACAGGTCCGTGACGATGAGCGTCGGCCCCTGGGTGCGGACGCCGAGCTCGCGGCGTTCGCGACCGGTGGGACCGTGACCGAGCGACGTCAGGAACGAGAGCCGTTCGACGAACGTCCGAGGGCTCTGTTTCATCACGATGTAGATCCGCCGGCATCCGGTCGCAATCTCGGTTGCACCGCCGCTGCCGGGCAGCCGCACTTTCGGCGAGCGGTAGTCGCCGATCACCGTGCTGTTCAGGTTGCCGTAGCGATCGACCTGCGCGCCACCGAGGAAGCCGACCGTGATCCGCTCGCCCTGGAGCCAGTACTGGAACATCTCCGGCACCGAGACCGTCACGAGCGCCGTTTCACACAGCTCGCCGTCGCCGATCGAGAGCGGCAGCACATCGGGCTTCGTCTCGAGCGTGCCCGATTCATAGACGAGCCGGATGCCGGGCGCGTGGGTCAGCCGCGCCAGATTGCACGCCGCCGACGGCAGGCCGATACCGACGAAGCACACGTCGTCGCTCGTCAGCGCGCGCGCGGCCGCCACCGTCATCATTTCGTTCGAGGTGTAATCCATCTTCGTTCGATCCGTCAGGCGGGCGTCCGACCGTACACGTGCTCGTCGATCCAGCGACGGAACGTGTCGCGATCGCGCGAGATTGCGTCCCAGGCCACGTAGAACGCGTTGTCGCGCTGATAGTAGCCGTGCGCGTACGACGGTCTGGCGCCGCCCGGCACGACGGCAATCGCATCGATCGTCCACGCCGGAAGGATGACGGCGTTGGTGGCACCGGGCGGGAACCGCTCGACGACCTCCTCGACGGTAACGAGCACCCGCTTCGACGCCAGCACCACTTCCTTCTGGACACCGACGATGCCCTCGACCAGCACGTTGCCCGTACGATCGGCCTTCTGCGCATGCACGATGCCGACATCGGGCCGGATGGCCGGCACGGCCGCCAGCTGCTCGCCGGTGAACGGGCACTCGATGAAGCGGATGTTCGGGTTGACCTTCGCGAGGTCCGACCCGCGATAGCCGCGGAAGAAGGCGGCCGGCATCCCGGCGGCCCCGGCCGCGTAGGCGTGCGCCATGGCCGAGTGGCTGTGCTCCTCAATTTCGAGCGGCGCCGGCCAGCCGCGCTCGACGGCATCGCGCAGCCGATGCAGCGATCCGACGCCCGGATTGCCGCCCCACGAAAAGACCAGCTTCTTCGCGCACCCGCACCCGATCATCTGGTCGTAGATCAGATCCGGTGTCATCCGGATCAGCGTCAGGTCGGTCAGCCCCTGCCGGATGATTTCGTGGCCGGCCGCGAAGGGAATCAGGTGAGTGAAGCCCTCGAGGGCCACGCTGTCTCCCGGCCGCACCAGCCGGCGGATGGCGTCATTCAGCGAACAGAACTCGGACATCGGTAAAGCTCGACGACTGCAGAAGTGAACCCGCGGCGCGGCGACCGGACCAGGCTCCGCGTCACGATGCGCCACGCGCCGGCACGTGGCGTGTCACGATCGCCAGCGACAGGAACGTGACCACCAGCATCCCGGCCACGACCAGAAAGAACATGCGCGTGCCGCCCGCGTCGGCCGCCCACGCGCCGATGAAGCCGGTCAGGACGGCGCCGCTTCGGCCGAACGCCACGGCCGTACCGACGCCCGTCGCGCGAACGGCCGTCGGATAGACGTGCGCCGCCAGCGCGTACATGGTCGTCTGGACACCGTTGATCATGGCGCCGGTCAGCGTGAGCATCGCCATGATCGCGACGAGCGAGGCGGCCGGCGTAATCTCCATCGCCGCCAGCCCGAGCGATCCCGCGATCGCGATCCCCGTCATCGAGAGCATCGCGAGGCGCGATCCGAGCCGCGAGATGACCACGCCCCCGAGAAGCGCCCCGGCAACGCCACCCAGGTTGAACGCCGTGATGCCGCTGTTGGCCGTCGACGGATCGAAGCCGGCGCCGGTCAGCAGCGACGTGAGCCAGCTGAAGCCCAGATAGACGGCCAGCAGGCACGAGAAGAACGCGCCCCACAGCGCGAGCGTGTCCCGGACGAAGTCGGCCGTGAACAGCGAGCGCAGCGACGCCTTCGGCACGCGGCGGTCCGCCGACGGGTCGACGAACACCACGTCGTCGGGCACGTCGTGGCCGATGCGACGCATCACGTCGACCAGCTCCGCGCGGCGCGCGGGCCGTCGTGCGAGAAACTGCGGCGACTCGGGCAGCAGGAAGCGGAAGAGGACGGCGGCAGCAAGCGGCACGATCCCGCCGATGACGAACAGGTTGCGCCAGCCGAGCGCCGGCAGGGCCTGGATGCCCAGCACGCCGGCCAGCGTGCCGCCGAGCGGCACGCACACGATGGTGACCGTCACCGCAATCGGTCGCAGCCGCACAGGCACGTACTCGGCGGCGAGCGCCGCCGCGTTCGGCATCGCGCCGCCCAGGCCGATGCCGGCAAGGAAGCGCAGCAGGCCGAGCTCATTCGGTGAATGCACGAACGCGGCGAGCACGGTCAGCGCCCCGAACACCACCATGCTGCCGAGCAGCGCCGTGCGGCGGCCGAGACGATCGCCGATCAGGCCGGCGACCATGCCGCCGACCATCATCCCGAAGTAGCCGAGCGAGACGACCGGTGCGAACGCGCTGCGCGGTACATCCCACTCTTCCATCACGGTCGGGATGACGATGCCGAGCAGCTGGTTGTCGATGCCGTCGAAGACGATCGTCAGCGCAACCAGCGCGACCAGCCACGCCTGATACGCCGTCCACCGGCCGGCGTCGAGCAGCTTCGCGACATCCACCGCCGCGTCACGAGTCGTCATCCGCGAATCCTCCCGCCCGGCCGTACCGGCATGTGCCGCGCCGCCTCACGCCAGCGGCAGACCGGCGTAGCTTTCGGCCAGACTCGTCATGGCCGCCTTCGACTGGACGAGATAGTCGAGCTCGGCCCGCTGGCGCCGGTGATCGAAAGGGCTGCCGTCGGTCGACCGGTGAAGGGTCGACGTCATCCACCACGAGAAGCGCTGCGCCCACCACGTGCGCTGCAGGCCGCGCGCTGAGTAGGTGTCGAGGCCCGTATCGTCGTTCGCCGCATAGTGATCGGCAATCGCGCCGGCGAGCCGCCAGACGTCGGCCGCGGCGAGGTTCAGGCCCTTGGCGCCGGTCGGCGGCACGATGTGCGCCGCATCGCCTGCCAGAAACAGCCGCCCGTAGCGCATCGGCTCGACCACGAAGCTGCGCATGGGCGTGATGCCCTTCTGGAAGATCGGGCCGACGGCCGGCTCCCATCCATCCGACGTCCGCAGCCGGACGAGCAGCTCGTTCCAGATCCGGTCGTCGGACCAGTCGTCGAGGTTCTCGTCCGGATCGACCTGCAGGTAGAGCCGCGTCACGGCCGGCGAGCGCATGCTGAAGAGCGCGAATCCGCGGTCGTGCAGGCTGTAGACGAGCTCGTCGCTCGTCGGGGGCGCCTGGGCGAGGATCCCGAGCCAGGCGAACGGGTAGCCGCGCTCGTAGGTCGTAAATACCCCTTCGGGCACCGATCGCCGCGACACGCCGTGGAACCCGTCGCAGCCGGCCACGAAGTCGCAGCGCAGCTGTCGCGCCGTCCCGTCCTGGATATAGCGCACGAACGGCCGGCGCGTGTCGAGCTCGTGCAGGCTGACGTTCGAGACGTTGAAATACAGGGGACGCCCGGTGGCCTCGCGCGCCTCGATCAGATCGCGGACGACTTCGTTCTGGCCGTAGATCGTGATGGCGCGCCCGCCGGTCAGGCCGGCCAGGTCGATGCGGTGCCGGGTGCCGTCGAAGGCGATGTAGAGGCCCTCGTGACGCATCCCTTCGCGATCGAGCCGTTCCGCAAGCCCCATCTCGCGCAGCAGGTCCACGGTCCCCTGTTCGAGGACGCCGGCCCGCACACGCTCGATGACGTAGTCACGATCGCGCCGCTCGAGGATGACCGAGTCGATCCCGCGCTGATGCAGCAGGTGACCGAGAATCAGTCCCGCCGGCCCCGCACCGATGATTGCGACCTGCGTCTGCTCGGTCTGCATGGCCCCCTCGCTAGACGCGCTCGAGCAGGACCGAAATGCCCTGCCCCACGCCGATGCACATCGTGCACAGCGCCCGACGTGCCTTGCGCCGGGCGAGCTCGTTGACCGCGGCGATCACCAGCCGCGCGCCGCTGGCACCGAGCGGGTGGCCGAGCGCGATCGCTCCGCCGTTCGGATTGACGTGCCCGGCATCGTCGGGCAGCCCGAAGGCGCGGATGACAGCCAGCGCCTGCGCCGCGAACGCCTCGTTGAGCTCGATGACGTCGATGTCGGCCATGCGCAGGCCGGTGCGCGCGAGGAGCCGCTCGGTCGCCGGCACGGGACCGATGCCCATCACGCGCGGCTCGACGCCGGCCGATGCCGACGCGACGACCCGCGCCCTCGGCGTCAGTCCGTGCTCGCGCACCGCGGTCTCCGACGCGAGGATGACGGCCGCGGCGCCGTCGTTGATGCCCGAAGCGTTGCCGGCCGTCACCGTCCCGTCGGGCCGGACCACGGGCGGAAGGCGCGCGAGGCCTTCGAGCGTCGAGTCGGGCCGCGGGTGCTCATCGCGGTCGACGACGACCGTCTCCTTCTTCTTCCGGATCTCGACCGGAACGATTTCCTCGGCGAGCAGGCCCGCCTGCTGCGCGGCCGCCGTCCGCTGCTGGCTGCGCAGCGCGAAGGCGTCCTGATCGGCCCGGCTGACGCCGTGCTCGGCGGCCACGATCTCGGCCGTCTCGGCAAGCGCGTGCGTACCGTAGAGCCGCTCCATCTCGGGGTTGACGAACCGCCAGCCGAGCGTCGTGTCCTCGAGCTTCAGCGAACGCGAGAAGGGCGCCTCGGCCTTGCTCATCACGAACGGCGCGCGCGACATGCTCTCGACGCCGCCGGCGATGACGAGCGACGCCTCGCCGGCCATGATGGCGCGGGCGGCAATCGCGATGGCGTCGAGGCTCGAGCCGCACAGGCGGTTGATCGTGGTCGCCGGCACGCCGGCCGGCAGGCCGGCGAGCAGCACCGCCATCCGGGCGACGTTCCGGTTGTCCTCCCCGGCCTGATTCGCACACCCCAGAATCACGTCGTCGACACGGAGCCAGTCGACGTGCGACTGGCGTGCGACGAGCGCGCGCAGCGGGATCGCGGCCAGGTCATCGGTGCGGACGGCGGCAAGCGCGCCGCCATAGCGGCCGAAGGGTGTTCGGACGGCGTCGCAGATATAGGCGGTGTCAGCCATGAATGCCCCCGTGACTCTATGCAGGGCGATCGGCGCAGTCAAGGCGAATATCGGACGTTCTGTTCGATATTCGAACACACGAATCCGGCCGCCGCGACAGCCCGCATCTCAGCACGCGATGCGGCCACCACGCGGAGCCCGGGCCTGTCACCGTCGCCCCGCCCGCTGACGGACGTCACCCTGCGCACGCGCAATGGCCGCTGCGCCCTCGCGCAGCAGCGGCAGCAGCTCGCGCACGAGCGCCTGACGGTCGCGGCGGCCGACATGTACGCCGACGTTGATGGCCGCCACGGCCGTGTCGTCGCTTCCCAGAACCGGCACCGCCAGCGACCGCAGTCCCAGTTCCAGCTCCTGATCGACCAGCGCGTAGCCCTGCCGCCGCACGCGCTCGAGCTCTGCCTTCAGCTCGGCCTTGTCGACGATGGTGTGGGGCGTGTGACGGACGAGGCGCACGCGGGCAAGGAACCGCGCACGGACGTCGTCGGGACTGAAGGCGAGCAGCGCGCGCCCCATCGACGTGCACGCCGCCGGCAGCCGCGTGCCGACCGAAATCGCGATCGACAGGATGCGCTGCGTGGCGGCCCGCGCGACGTAGACGATGTCGTCTTCGTCGAGCACGGCGAGCGAGCACGACTCGTGCGACTCGCCCGAAATGCGCTCGAGCACCGGCTGCGCGACGCGGGCGATGGCGTTCGACCCGACGTAGCTGTGCCCCAGCGCGAGCACGGCCGGCGTCAGCTCGAAGCCGCCGTCGACCGGTGCCGCGTATCCGAGCTGCGAGAGCGTATGCAGGCAGCGGCGCGCCGCCGCGCGCGACATGCCCGTCATCCGCGCCGCCTCGGCAATCGACAGCGGCGTGCGGGCGGCGTCGAAGGCGCGGATGACCGACAGGCCACGCGCCAGCGACAGCATGAAATCGGGGTCGGCGCTCCCCCTGCTCCTCGACTTCTTCTTCATCGTCTCGCCGGCCTTGGACGCCGAGCGTAGCACGCGTGGACCGGACGGACCGGTCCGCCGACGGCCGACGGCCAGCCGATGCGGTTCCAGACGAGGGGTTCGGCGCCGGGGACTGCTCAGCCAGAGCCCTCGGTATACAGAACGACTGCGCAGGACCTGCCTGACACCCGGAATCGGCACCATCCAGCCGCTGAACTTGCCAATCCGGTATACAGCCGCATACGATGGCGCGACATTCTTCATGTCGGATCAACCCACGACCTCGCAGAGCGATCGCGCCGTCGTCCTGCTGCGCGAGTTGTTGCTGAACGGCTCGTTTGCGCCCGGTGAGCGGCTGACCGAGCTCGGTCTGGTGCCTCGGCTCGGGGCGTCGCGCACACCGGTGCGGCACGCGCTCCAGCGGCTCGCCCATGAAGGACTGCTCGAAGAGCTGCCGAAGGGCGGCTTCCGCGTCCGCGCATTCACCACCGACGAAATCTGGAGCGCCATCGAGCTTCGCGGGATCCTCGAGGGAGCGGCGGCGCGGCTGGCAGCCGAGCGGCTCGACGACCGGGCCGAAGCCGCCGGGCTGCGCCGGCTCCTCGGGGAGCTCGACCAGCACCTGCCGGAAACACTGGGCGACTTCGTCGACTACATCCAGGTGAACGACCGTTTCCACCGCCAGCTCTGGACGCTCTCGAAAAACCCGGTGCTCGTGGCCAACATCGAGCAGGTGTTGCGCCTGCCCTTTGCCGCACCGGGCGCGCTCGTCTTCGGCGAGGCCGAGCTGCCTGAAGCGCGCCGCACCGCCCAGCTTGCCCAGGCGCAGCACGAGGCCATCGTCGACGCGATCGAGCGACGCCAGGGCGCGCGGGCCGAAGCCCTGGCCCGTGAGCATGCGCTCATCGCGTGGGAGAACCTGCAGCGCGCTTTCGGCGACCGCGCCCTGTTCGGCCGCATTCCCGGTGCCGCGCTCGTCCGCGTACCGACCGCTGTCTGAGAAAGGAATCCGCGTCAACTCATGCCCACACCTCCCGTCCGTACCGAGACCATCCGGCGCGTTCGCGTCATCACCGTCGACAATCCCCCCGTCAACGCACTGAGCGACGCCGTCCAGCAGGCGCTGACAACGGCGGTCGCCGAAGCCGGGACCGATCCGGACGTCGATGCGATGGTGATCATCGGGGCCGGCCGCACGTTCATCGCCGGCGCCGACATCACGACGCTCGAGCCGCTCGCCTGGGATCCGTCGGCGCCCAAGCCCGAGCTGCGCCCGCTGCTCCAGCGCGTCGAACGCTCGGCCAGGCCCGTCGTGATGGCCATTCACGGGACCGCCCTCGGCGGCGGGCTCGAGCTCGCCATGGCGGGGCACTACCGCATTGCTCTCGCGAGCGCGCGCGTCGGGCTGCCGGAGTGCGCGCTCGGCATCATTCCGGGCGCCGAGGGTACGCAGCGCCTGCCGCGACTGGCAGGTGTCGAGAAGGCACTCGAGATGGTCGTCACGTCGCGGCCGATCGCTGCGGCCGACGCACTCGCGCACGGCATCCTCGACGAAGTAGTCGAATCCGACCTGAAGGAAGCCGCCGTGGCACTCGCCGAGCGCCGCGCCGCGGCAGGCGGACCGCACCCGCGGACGAGCGAACGGACGGATCGGCTCGGGACGCCCGAGCAGAACGCGCCGCTGTTCGAGAACGCACGCGCGCTGGCCCGCAAGGTCAAGCCGCACCAGCCGGCGCCGCTGCTGGCCATCGAGGCCATCGAAGCCGCGACACGCCTGCCGTTCGCCGAAGGTTCGGAACGCGAGGCCGAGCTCTTCATGCAGTCGGTCCGGACCGAGCCCGCCAAGGCGCTCATCCACGTATTCTTCGCCGAACGGGCGGCGGCCAAGGTTCCCGATCTGCCGAAGGGCACGTCGACCGTGCCCGTCCGCCGGGTCGCCATCATCGGCGCCGGCACCATGGGCGGCGGCATCGCCATGGCCTGCAGCAACGCGGGCCTCGACGTACTGCTGCACGACGCCTCGAAGGACGCGCTCGATCGCGGCATCGGCACGATTCGCGGCAATTACGCGCGGTCGGTCGCGCGCGGCCGACTGACCGAGACGCAGGTCGACGAGCGCATGGCGCGCATCCGGCCGCAGCTGACGCTCGACGGCCTCGACACGGCCGACCTCGTCATCGAGGCGGTCTTCGAGGACATGGCGCTCAAGCAGCAGGTGTTCGGCGAGATCGATCGCCTGGCGCGCCCCGGCGCCATCCTCGCCACCAACACCTCGACGCTCGACATCGATGCAATTGCCGGTGTCACGAAGCGGCCCGAGGACGTCGTCGGCCTGCACTTCTTCAGCCCCGCGCAGGTGATGCGCCTGGTCGAGATCGTCCGCGGCCGTCGGACCGCTCCGGGGACGCTGGCCACGGCGCTCGCCGTGGCGAAGGCGCTCGGCAAGGTGGGCGTCGTCGTGGGCAATGGCCCCGGGTTCGTCGGGAACCGGATGATGTTCCCCTACATGTACGAAACGCAGTACATGGTCGAGGAAGGCGCGACCCCGGAACAGGTCGACGCCGCCCTCACGGGATTCGGCATGGCGATGGGCATGTTCGCGGTTGACGACATGGCGGGCATCGACGTCGCCATCCGTGCACAGCGCGCCCTGGGACACTTCAGCGATCCGTCGCAGCGGCGCCCCCTCGTGCAGCCCGTCCTCGTCGAGATGGGCCGGCTGGGTCAGAAGACGGGCCGGGGCTGGTACCAGTACGGCGACGACCGGAAACCGCAGCCCGACGCCACGGTGGTCGATCTCATCCGCTCACGCGCCCGCGAGGCCGGCATCGCACAGCGGACCTTCACCGACGACGCGATTGTCGAGCGCGCGATTTACGCGCTGATCAACGAGGGCGCGCGCGTGCTCGACGAAGGACTGGCGCTGCGGGCCTCGGACATCGATACCATCTACGTCAACGGCTACGGCTTCCCGGCATGGCGCGGCGGCCCGATGTTCTACGCCGATCGCGTCGGCCTCGATCGGATCCTCGCGCGCGTCGAGGAGTTTCATCGCGAGCACGGCGATCGCTGGAAGCCGGCGCCGCTGCTCGAGCGCCTGGCGCGATCGGGCGGTACGTTCAGGAGTCTCGACAGCCGGAGCTGAGCAACGCCATGCAGGTTCGATCCGAAGCGCTCGCGGACGCACGCGTGCTGCCGGCCGACATCGTCGTCACCCGCGACGCGGACGGCACGATTCGCGCGCGGTCGCCGCATCCCCTCGGCCCGTATCCGGAGCGCATCACGGACCGGCTCGATTACTGGGCCGGTGCCACGCCGCACCGGCCCTTCCTCGCCCAGAAGACCGCCGACGGCTGCTGGCGGTACCTGACCTACGCCGACGCGCGCCGACGCGCGCTCCGGCTCGCGCAGGCGTTCATCGACCGCCAGCTGTCGGCCGACCGGCCCATCGTCATCCTCTCGGGAAACAGCATCGAGCACGCGCTCGTCGCGCTCGGCGCGATGTACTGCGGCGTGCTCTACGCGCCGGCCGCGCCGGCCTACTCGCTGCTCGTCAGGGATCGGACGACGCTCAGGCGGCTCGTCGGGATGATGACGCCCGGACTCGTCTTCGCCGACGACGGCGCGCTGTTCGCGCCGGCGCTGGCCGACATCGCCGACGGATCATTCGAGGTCGTCACGGTGACGCCGGCCCCCTCGATCGCGACGACACCGCTGTCGGCGCTCGAGGCGACCGAGCCGACGTCTGCCGTCGAGGATGCGCGCCTCAAGGTCGACGGCGACACTATCGCGAAGGTGCTCTTCACGTCGGGCTCGACGGGCCGGCCGAAGGGCGTCATCAACACGCAGCGCATGCTGTGCGCGAACCAGGAACAGCTGCGCACGGTGCTTGCGTTCCTGGCCGATGCGCCGCCCGTGCTCTGCGACTGGCTGCCGTGGAACCACACGTTCGGCGGCAACCACAATTTCGGCATCGCGCTCTACAACGGTGGCACGCTCTACATCGACGACGGCCGGCCGGTGCCGGGCCAGATGGAGCGGACCATCGAGAACCTGCGCTCGGTCACCACGACGGCGTACTTCAACGTGCCACGCGGCTTCGAGATGCTGCTGCCGGCGCTGCGCGCCGATGCCGCGCTGCGCCGGCAGTTCTTCAGCCGCCTGCAGGCGCTCTTCTTCGCTGCCGCCGGCCTTCGACCGGAAATCGCCGACGGCCTGCAGGAACTGGCGGTGGCCACGGTCGGCCGGCCGATCCCGTGGATCACCGGGCTCGGCGCGACCGAGAGCGCGCCGTTCGCGCTGTGCACGGGCGCCCTGCTCTCGACCACGACCCACGTGGGCGTTCCCGTCCCCGGCCTCGAGCTGAAGGCCGCGCCGGTCGGCGACCTGCTCGAGGCGCGGCTGCGCGGCCCGAACATCACGCCGGGCTACTGGCGCGACGATGAAGCGACGCGCGCAGCGTTCGACGAAGAGGGCTACTACCGGATGGGCGATGCCATCGCCCCGTTCGACCCCGGCGATCCGCTCGTCTCGCGCGGCTTCATGTTCCGCGGCCGGATCAACGAGGACTTCAAGCTGTCGACCGGCACCTGGGTGCGCGTCGGCGCGCTGCGCGCGCGGCTGCTCGCGGCGCTGGGCGACGTCGCACAGGACGTCGTCGTGGCCGGTCATGGCCGCGACCGCGTGGCCGTCCTGATCTTCCCGAACGCCCTGGCCTGCCGCGCGCTGGCCGATGCATCGGCCGACGTGCCGATGCCGGACGTACTCGCGCACCCGGCGGTCCGCGAGGCCTTCGTGACGCGACTCGAGGCCTACAACGCGGCCAACCCTGGCAGCTCGACCGCCGTGAGCCGCGCGGTCGTGCTCGACACACCGCCGTCACTCGACGCCGGCGAAATCACCGACAAGGGCTCACTCAACCAGCGCGCCGTCCTCGCCCATCGCCCCGCCGTCGTCGAACGGCTCTATGAGGCGGGGGACGACCTGCTGCTGCAGCCCCGCTCTGAGAGGACGACGTGACCACGACACTGAAGATCGATCCCGCCGCGCTGACCGCCATCGACGTGCACGTGCACCTCGAGGCGCCGAAGAGCGACAACGCCGCCGACGCCGCCGCCGCGAAGTACTTCGGCGACAGCGGCGCGGCACGCGACGGCAGCGCGCTGGTGGAGTACTACCGATCACGCCGGATGGCCTGCGTGCTGTTCACGGTCGATGAGCGGCTGACGGGCCGGCCGCAGATGTCGAACGACGCGGTGCTCGAGCTCGCGCACGCCAATCCCGACGTGGTCATCCCGTTCGTCAGCCTCGATCCGATGCGCGGGCCCGAGGCCGTGCGCGAAGCGCGGCGCCTCGTGAAAGCCGGCGCGCGCGGCCTCAAGCTGCACCCGCCGCTGCAGCAGTTCGCACCGAACGACCCGCTCGCCTATCCGCTGTACGAGGTATTCGCCGACGCGAAGCTGCCTGTCCTCTTCCACACCGGCCACAGCGGCATCGGCACGGGCATGCCGGGCGGCGGCGGTGTGCGCCTCAAGTACGGCAACCCGATGCTCGTCGACGACGTCGCGGTCGATTTTCCGGAGCTGCCGATCATCCTGGCGCACCCGTCCTTTCCGTGGCAGGACGAAGCCATCTCGGTATGCCTGCACAAGCCGACGGTCTACATCGACCTGTCGGGGTGGTCGCCGAAGTACTTCTCGCCGACGCTCGTCCAGTACGCGAACACGCTGCTCAGGCAGAAGGTGCTGTTCGGCACCGACTATCCCCTGATCACGCCGGATCGCTGGCTGTCGGACTTCGAGAAGATCGCGATTCGCGACGAGGTCAGGCCGCTGATTCTCAAGGAGAATGCCGTCAGGCTCTTCGGACTGAACACGGCGGCCTGAGCGGCCGCCGCACAGGAGGGAGGCTCCCGCGATGCAGCGCACTCCGATCCTCACGATCGCAGCGTGTGTTCTGGCAGTGATTCCGGCGAGCGCGGCGCGGGAGCAGACGCCGGCGGCAGTGGCCGAGGCCCGCGACGTCCGATCGATCTCAGCGGCCGACTGCACGGTGTCGCGCATCGGGGCGACGATTCCGGTGACGGCGATCGGCGAACCGGTGTCGGCGGTTGCACTCGACCCGCCCGCCTGGACCGACGCCACCGGCGAGATGCCGGGCTACTGCTCCGTCACCGGTTCAATGGCCCCGGCCGATCCCGACGCCCCGCACGCGCAGCCCATCCACTTCCGCGTCGTGCTGCCGGCCGAATGGAACGGCAGGGCCGTGCAGCTTGGCGGCGGCGGCATGAACGGCATCATTCCGAACCTGACGGGCCCGATCGACGGCGGACCGTCCGGACCAGCGAGGCGGGCAGTCACCTTCGGAAGCGACTCGGGCCACAGGGCCGGGCGCGGCGTGCCGGTCGACTGGGCACTGAACGACGAGGCCATCCGCAACCTCGGCTACATGCAGATGAAGAAGACCCGTGACGCGGCCATGGTCGTCGTCGAACGGGCGTACGACGCACGGCCGGCCTTCGTCTACTACATCGGCTCGTCGCAGGGTGGCCGCGAGGCGCTCACCGTGGCGCAGCGCTACCCCGACGACTACGACGGCATCATCTCGAACGTGCCGATCGTCGGCTTCTCTACGCTGATGCTGGCGCCCGAGCTGATCCGCATTCACGAAAAGCCGCTGGCGAACTGGGTCACGCCCGCCAAGACGGCCACAATCCGCGACCACTTCCTGCGGACGTGCGATCACCTCGACGGCCGCGTCGACGGAGTCATCAACAACTATGCGGCGTGCCGGGCCATCTTCGATCGCTCGCAGCGTGCGCCCGGACAGAATCCCTGGGCCCCGAAGCGCTGCCCCGACGGCGTCGATCCGGCCCCCGACAGCGACGGTCCGGATGCCTGCCTGACCGACGGCCAGATCGCCACGCTCGACCTGGTTTACAGCCGCTACGTCTTCGCGACGCCGCTGGCCAACGGCGCGACGACGTTCGGCATGTGGGTGCCCAACACCGATCCGTCGGGGAGCGGGCTGATCGAAGCCCGCCGGTACGCGGGCCAGGAAGGCGCCGCGCCCGATGCCCCCGTCCACTCGCACCTGGGCGCCCTCGGGGTGACGGGCTTCCTGATGCGCGACCCTGGAGCCAACCCACTCGACTACGTCGAAGGAGGACCGCTCGACGCCCGGCGCCGTGAGCTGTCGGAATGGCTCGACAGCACGAATCCCGATCTGACCGCCTTCCGGGCCCGCGGCGGCAAGGCTATCGTGACCATCGGCACCGACGACACGCTCGCCTCGCCAGGTGCGCAGCTCGACTACTATCAGGCCATCATCGACACGATGGGCCGCAGCGCGGTCGAGTCGTTCGCGCGCCTGTTCGTGATGCCGCAGGGGAACCACGGCCTGCGCGCCCGTGTGGCTCCGCATGACGGCAACGGGCGCCCGCTCGAGCCGCGGCCGCTGCCGACGGCGATCGACCGGGTGTCGATGCTGTTCGACTGGGTCGAGCGCGGCGTCGCGCCACCGCTTCACGCGACGCTCACCGGTACCGACGACACCATGCCGCTCTGCAGCTACCCGGCGTACCCGCACTACGCCGACGGCGAATACGTCTGCCGGGAGGCGGACGACACGCAGGCGGCGCCGCGACAGTGACGGGGACCTGAGATCCGTGCGACCCGGAAGAAGGGTCTTCGAAAGCGGCGGCGCCGACCGTCTCAAGTGCGAACGACGGGGGACTCCGGCTCCGGCGCGTCGCCAGCCTGATCGAGCGAGCGCACGCGCATTGGCGCGCCGCTGCCGCCGTAACGGATCCGCGTGATCTCGGCGAGGATCGCGAGGGCGATTTCTGCCGGCGACCGGCCTCCGAGATCGAGCCCCACCGGCGCGTGTACCGCAGCGATCCGTTCGGCCGGCACGCCTTCGCTGCGGAGCAGCCCGGCCACGAGCTCCGTCTTGCGGCGGCTGCCGAGCAGGCCGATGTACCGAGCCTCGCTGCGCGCCGCGGCCAGCACACAGTCCGCATCGAGCTTGTGCCCGCGCGTCGCCACCACGACCCAGTCCTGCCCGGTGCACCCGAAGCCGGCCAGCGTCTCGACGATCGGCGCGTGAATCACCTGGGCGCCGTCGAACCGGGCCGGATCGGCGAACTCGGGCCGATCTTCGATGACGACGACGTCGAAGTCGAGCAGGCGGGCCTGGCGCGCGATGGCGCGGCCGACATGCCCGCCGCCGGCGACGACCAGCCGCGGCCGGCGCACGATCGGCTCAGCCAGCAGCTCGCAGGCCGCATCGACGACGAGCGAACGCGGAGTGCCGGCGCGGAGCCGGTCGAGCCCCAGATCGCGGGCACGCTCGTCGAGCGCTGCCCCGCCGAGCGTGCCGATCAGCCGGCCGTCGGACGCAACGCCGACCCGTCCGGCGAAGGTCAGGCCGTGGCGACCCTCACGACGGAACATCGTGACGAAGGCGAAGCCCTCGCCGCCGCGTGCGGCCTGCAGCGCGTGCGCGAGGACGTTCCTGTCGCCGCACACCAGGGCGTCGTCGCCGCGCTCGGCGAGGATCCACATCGTGCCGCCGCACACGAGGCCCGTGTTCCAGGCGAGCTGCTCGTTGAGCTCGTGTCGCAGAATGACGCGGCCGCCGTCGCGCCCGACGCGTCGCGCGACTTCGATCGCGTCGCCTTCGACGCACCCGCCGCCGAGCGTGCCCGCCGGCCGCAGGTCGGCATCGATCGGCACCACCATGCGGGCGCCGATCGCCTGCGGCGTGCTCCCCTGCGTGCGCACGACGGTCGCCAGCGCGAAGTCGCGGCCCTGCGCCGCAAGCTCGGCCATCCGCTCGTACAGGGCGGAGGCGCCCTCGTGTCCGTCCATCATCTTCCCTTCATGAAGGAGCGTTCTGGCCGGGCCATCCCTTGTGCCGCGAACCGGTCCTGACTACTCTAACGCCCTGCGGGAGCTCTCATGCCATACACGCTCAACGTCAACGGACAGACGCATACGGTCGACGTTCCGGCCGACATGCCCCTCCTCTGGGTGCTGCGCGACGTGCTCGACCTGAAGGGCACCAAGTTCGGCTGCGGCATGGCACAGTGCGGCGCGTGCACGATTCACCTCGACGGCGAACCGGCACGTGCCTGCGTCACGCCGGTCGCGGCCGTCGGCTCGGCGCGAATCACCACGATCGAAGGACTGTCGCCCGACGGCACCCACCCGCTGCAGGTCGCCTGGATGAACAACGACGTCCCGCAGTGCGGCTACTGCCAGGCCGGCCAGATCATGTCGGCGGCGGCGCTGCTGGCGAAGACGCCGCAGCCGACCGATGCCGACATCGACGCGGCCATGGCAGGCAACATCTGCCGTTGCGGCACGTACATGCGGATCCGCCAGGCGATTCACGAAGCGGCCGGCACGATCCGCGCCGGCGACTCGGCCCCGGTGCAGATCACCGAGGCGCGGGACTGACGGGAGGCGACCATGACGACGCAGACCGTTTCGCGCCGCGCGTTCCTGCAGGTGTCGGCCCTGGCCGGCGGCGGCCTGCTCATCGGCCTCTACGGCCGGCCCGGTGCCGGCGCGCAGGGCCCGCAGGCCGCACCGCTGTCGCCGCATTCGTTCATCCGGATCACGCCCGACGGCCTCGTCTACATCAAGGCGAAGAACCCTGAGGTGGGGCAGGGCGTGCGGACGATGCTGCCGATGATCATTGCCGACGAGCTCGACGTCGACTGGGCGTCGGTCCGTGTCGAGCAGGCGGAGGTCGATCAGGAAAAGTACGGCGTCCAGTTCGCCGGCGGCAGTCTTACAACGCCGCAGAACTGGACGCTCATGCGTCAGATGGGCGCCGCCGGACGACACCTGCTCGTCGCAGCCGCGGCCGCCACCTGGAACGTCCCGGCCGACGAGTGCAGCACCGCAAACGGCGAGGTGCGCCATGCGGCCAGCGGCCGCACGCTCGGCTACGGGGCACTCGCCTCACGTGCGGCGGAGATGCCGCTGCCCGACCTGGCCACGCTCCGCCTGAAGGATCCCTCGCGGTTCACCATCATCGGGAAGCCGATTCCCGGCGTCGACAACCTGAAGATCGTCACGGGTCAGAAGCTGTTCGCGATCGACTTCACGATCGACGGCATGCTGCACGCAGTCTTCGAGAAATGCCCGGTGTTCGGCGGGCGCGTGCGCACGGCCAACCTCGATGCTGTCCGCGCCATGCCGGGCGTCCGGCACGCGTTCGTCGTCGAAGGTGGCGACGACCTGACGACGCTCGTCGGCGGCGTTGCCATCGTGGCCGACACCTACTGGCAGGCGAAGACCGCGCGCGATGCGCTGGAGGTCACCTGGGACGAGGGCCCCACGGCGTCGCAGAGCAGCGAAGCCTGGGCACGGCGGGCAGCCGAGCTCGGCCCGCAGCCGCCGGCCCAGTGGGTCCGGACCGACGGCGACGTCGACGCGGCGCTCGCGTCGGCCGCAAAGGTCGTCGAGGCGGCCTACTCGTATCCGTTCCTGTCGCACGCGCAACTCGAACCCGAAGTCTGCACGGCGCGCTATCGCGACGGCCGGCTCGAAATCTGGTCGCCGAGCCAGACGCCGGGCAACGCGCTGCAGGCGGTTGCACGCACGCTCGGGATCGATCAGACCGCCATCACCATGCACCAGCTGCGCGGCGGCGGCGGCTTCGGCCGCCGGCTGACCAACGACTACGTCGTTGAGGCGGCGTGGATCGCCCGTGAGGTGAACGGCGCGCCGGTGAAGCTGCAGTGGACCCGCGAAGACGACATGCAGCACGACTTCTACCGGCCGGGCGGGTTCCACTTCTTCAAGGGCGGCCTCGACGCAGCGGGCCGGGTCGTCGCCTGGCGCAACCACTTCGTGACGTTCGGGCGCGGCACCCAGGTCGCAGGTCAGGCCGGCCACACGGGCACGGATTATCCGGGCGGCTTCATCCCGAACTACGCACTGGGCCAGTCGCTGCTCGAGCTCGGCGTCCCGACCGGCGCGATGCGCGCGCCGCGCAGCAACGCCCTGGCCTTCGTGCTCGAGGGCTTCCTCGACGAGCTGGCGGCGGCTGCCGGCCACGACCCGATTGAGTTCCGCCTCCAGCTGCTGCAGCAGCCGCAGATTCCGCTGGCGCCGCCGCCAGGCGGACGTGGCGGCCGCGGCGGGTTCGGATCGCAGTTCGACGCGGCGCGCATGCGCGGGGTCCTCGAGCTCGTGCGCGAGAAGTCGGGGTGGAGCCGGCGGACCTCACTGCCGTCCGGTCGCGGCATGGGCGTCGGCGCCTATTACAGCCACATGGGCTACTTCGCCGCCGTGGCCGACGTGAGCGTCGATGCGGAGCGGCGTGTCCGGGTGCACAACGTCTGGGTGGCGGGCGACATCGGCAGCCAGATCATCAATCCCACCAACGCCGCCAACCAGGTGGAAGGCTCGGTCATCGAGGCAATGAGCCATCTGATGAGCTGGGAAATCACGTTCGACCGCGGTCGTGCCGTGGAGAGCAACTTCCACCAGTACCAGCCGATGCGCATGCCGCAGGCGCCCGAGCACATCGAAACCCACTTCCTGACGACAGCCAATCCCCCGACGGGTCTCGGGGAGCCGGCGCTGCCGCCGGTCGTGGCCGCCATCCCCAATGCCATCTTCGCGGCGACCGGCGACCGGGTCCGGACGCTGCCGCTGGCGAAGAGCGGGTACAGCTGGGCCTGATTGGTCGACGAGCGGGCGGATCCCACGCGATCCGCCCGCCTGCATGCCTGCCGGCACCAGTCGCGGCGGTGTCACGACATCGCCTGATGCGTCTGGCGACCGTCGCCGTTCATCTCAGCTCGCGCTCAGATCTTCGGGCCGGTCGACGTCACGCACGACGCCCGGATCGTCGACATCGATTTCCTCGGGGGTTACCCCAAGCGTCCCCATGGCGAGCTTCAGTGTCGTCGTGTCGGGTTGATGGCGCAGCGGATCCACGAAGCGCCCCGGAAGCACGAGCGGGTGCCCCCGACGCCCGGCAAATCGTGGGACGACGGCCCGGCCGCGTGACGCTTCCGCGACGAGTGACGCGATCACAGCCGCCCGGACGAACGGCATGTCGCCCGGCAGGACGACCAGCACGTCCGGCGCGGTCGCAAGCGCGTCGAGCCCGCAGCGGATCGACGCGAACATGCCGCGGTCGGGTTCGGGATTGACGACCAGCGTCACCCTCGGGTCGCGGATGGCGGCGACCTCCGCGAACGCGTCGGCATCGGCCGCCACGACCACCACATGGTGAAGGCCGGCCTCCAGGAGACTCTCCAGCGTATGCTCGAGCAGCGGACGGCCGTCTTCGAGCCTGGTCGTCAGCTTGCCGCCGCCGAAGCGCCGCGCCGCACCGGCGGCGGGAACCACGGCCGCCGTGACGGTCATCGCGGCAGCAGGCGACGGGCGGCCATCTCGTCGTGGATCCGCTCAATCAGATAGCCGACCTCGTCGGCGGCGCGGAAGACGTGCTGCCATCCGGTGACCGCGCCGCGGCTCCACAGCACGACGACCTCGAGCCGTCGCCCTTCGCGATTGAACATCCACCAGTACTGTCCGGTGGGCTCGGGCCAGAAACACTCGGCGTAGCCGTCGCCGCCGGCAATCGTGTCGAGCGCGGTGAGCAGCGAGCGTACCGCACGGTCGGTATGCCAGCCGGTAACCGTCACCTCCTCGGTTCCCTCGCGGAGGCGGATGACGATGCATTCGGGAGTGGCGCTGTCGATCAGAACGTTCACGAAACCACCCGCTTCGGCTTATGAGTCCGGTGATGCTGCGGCCCGCCGGCCGGCGGACCGCTCGTCGTCCATATCAGATGACCGTGCCGTCGGGCACGATGCCGCTCTTCGGGATGATGACCACGCCGTCGCGCACGTAGTACATCGGGTGATCGACCCTGTCGGGCTTGCCCTCCGGCGTGATCACGACGTTGCTGCCGATGCGGGCGTTCTTGTCGATGATCGCGTTCTCGATCCGGGTATTCGCCCCGATGCCGAGCGGCGGGATGCCGCGTGCCAGGCTCTCGGCAGCCGCCTCGGCGGGCTCGTAGTCGTCGCAGCCCATCACGATCGTCCGCCGGATCGAGCTGCCGGGCCCGATGATGCTGCGGATGCCGATGACCGATTCGAAGATGCTCGCCTGCTTGATGATGCAGCCGTCCGAGATGATGGCGTGGTCGATCTGCGCGTTGTTGATCTTCGATGCCGGCAGGAACAGCGGCCGCGTGAAGATCGGCGACTCCATGTCGAAGAAGTTGAAGCGCGGCAGCTCGGCGGCGAGGTCCAGACTCGCCTCGAAGAAGGCGCGAATCGTCCCGATGTCTTCCCAGTAGCCCTGGAACACGTACGAGTACACGCGATGCGTGCCGATGGCGGCCGGGATGACGTGCTTGCCGAAATCGGTAAGGTCGTTGTCGAGCAGCGTCCGAAGGACGTCCCGGTTGAAGACGTAGATGCCCATCGACGCCAGCAGTCGCCCCTCGCCGTCGTCGTCGATGCCGAAGGTCGGGTAGGTGTCGACCGGCAGCATCAGCGATCGCTGCACGTCGGGATCGGTCGGCTTCTCGACGAAGCGCGTGATGCGCAGGTCGCGCTCCATCTGCATGATGCCGAAGGCGTGCGCTTCGCGCTGCCGGACCGGCGTGGTGGCGATCGTCACGTCGGCGCCGCTCTCGACGTGCTGCGCCAGGATGGTGCCGTAGTCCATCCGGTACAGCTGATCGCCGCTCAGCACGAGCATGTAGTCGAACTCGTGGTTGAGGAAGTGGACCATGTTCTTGCGCACGGCGTCGGCCGTGCCCTGGTACCACGAGGTGTCCGAATAGGTCTGTTCGGCCGCGAGCAGCTCGACGAAGGCCTCGGTGAAGTGGTCGAACTTGTAGGCCTGCGTGATGTGCCGGTGCAGCGAGGCCGAGTTGAACTGCGTCAGGAGGTAGATCCGGCGGAGGTCGGAATTGATGCAGTTCGAGATGGGAATGTCGACGAGCCGGTACTTGCCGGCGAGCGGCACGGCCGGCTTGGCGCGTTCCTTCGTGAGCGGGAAGAGCCGCGTCCCGGCGCCGCCCCCGAGAATGACCGACAGCACCCGGTCGGTATCGGTGAAGATCTTTCCGTCGCCTGACGCCATCGCTCCTCCGTCCGCCGTACGATCAGCGACATTCCCCGCCCATCGTGAGGCCCCGTCCCCGCGCACCGCGGGACGATGCCTCGTCCGTTTATACAACGTCCCTGCCGGCGCGCGATCGGGCGCCAAGAGACAACTGGCGCCTGACCGATCGGTATCGGCCAGGCGCCAGCCTTGATGTCGATCCGGACGTGCCGCCGCGGATCAGAGAGTCGCCAGGAGCTGCTGCGTCCAGCGGATGCTCGCCTCGGCGTGCTCGAGGTTGATCCGCTGCGCTTCGGGATTCGGACCGCCGCGGCCGCGGCCGCCGCCACCCTGCCGTCCGCCGCCCGGTCCGGCCCCGCGCGCAGGCGCCGGCGGCACGGGCCTCGGCTTGCCCTGCTCGCACCGCGCCAGGAAGCGGGCGAACTCCCAGGCCGGCGTGCCACGGAAGATTTCCCACGCCTCGGGATCGCGGTAGGCGAACGTCCGTGGGGCGTTCTGGACGATCACCTCGAGGTTGACGGTCTTCCCCGGGCACCGCTCGACGAACTTGCGGAGGTAGCCCTCCATGTCGATGTTGCCCTCGCCCATGCGGCACCACTGCACCTCGGTGCCGCGCTCCGACACCCAGACGTAGCTGTCGCGCATGTGGCTGGTGAGGACGTACGGCGCCAGGACGTCGAGCGTCAGGTGCGGGTCCTCGATCGTCCACATGGCGTTGCCCGAGTCGATCGTGGCACCGACGAAGTCCTTACCCGCTTCCTCGATCAGCCGCTGCAGCTCGCGCGCCTGCATGTCGCCGGCGTGGTTCTCGACGCTGATCTTCACGCCGGCGTCGACGACCTGCGAGCGGATGTTGCGCAGCACCTTGACGACCTCGTCGATGTGGCGGTCGATGCTGGTCGCGCGATCGGCCTGCGACCCGAGGAAGCAGCGCACGAGCGGCGAGCCGAGAATCTTCGCCGCCTCGACCATCCGGAGCAGCTGCTCCTCGGCCGTGCCCGCCGCCTTGTCGAACGATCCCGAGGTCGGGCAGATCGAACGCATGCCCACTTCGAGGGCGATGCCGAGCTCGTCGGCACGGTTGCGGATCGCGCGCAGGTTGTCGGGCGCCAGGGCGACCTGCCAGTCGGAACTGCCCAGGAACCGGATCTCGCTGAACTGGACGACGTCGAGCTTCATGCGCGCGGCGAAGTCCAGAATCTGCATCGGCGTCCAGTTCTGCGCGCCGATGCTGAAGGTGTCGAGTCCCAGGCGCGGCCGCTGGGCCGGGCCCTGGAAGGCGACGCCCGCCGCGTCGACGGCACGGGCCGATCCAATCGCCATTGCTGCTGCTCCCATGGTCTTCAGGAAAGTCCGACGATCCGCTCCGTGGCGGGAGTACTGCTCGTTCATGGTGGGCTGGCTCCGGATAGCCGCTATACGATACAGCGGAGCGCGATCGTTTCATATACCCGTCGGCTGGATGCGCGCTTGCCATCGCTCGACGGACCGGGCTTACACTGGCGTATGCCACTCATCGAACCCGGCGCGATCGCTCCTGATTTCACGCTCAAGGACCAGAACGGCCGCGAACACCGGCTGTCCGCCTACCGCGGACGCCCGGTGGTGCTCTACTTCTACCCGAAGGACGACACACCCGGCTGTACCGCCGAAGCCTGCGACTTCCGCGACAATCTCCCGCGGTTCGATACGGCCAGAGTGGCCGTGCTGGGCATCAGTATTCTCGACGAGCAGAGCAAGGCGCGCTTTGCCGCAAAGCACGGCATCACGTTTCCCCTGCTCGCCGATGTCGACAACGCGGTCGCCGAGGCCTACGGCGTCTGGCAGGAAAAGACCAACTACGGACGGAAGTACATGGGCATCGTCCGCACGACATACCTGATCGGCGCCGATGGCCGCGTGCTGCGACGCTGGGACAGGGTGAAGGTGGACGGACACGCGGCCGAGGTGCTCGAGGCCGCCCTGGAGGCCGACCGATGACCCGCAGACGGCTGATCACCCTAACACTGACCTTCGTCGTCGCCATCGGCGCGGGCGTCCGCGCCCAGGGACCGACGAAGGAATCGATCGACGGTATCCGGAACTTCACGAATGTCGGCCCGACGATCGCCTGCGCGGGTGCGACCGAGGCCCGGGCGATGCCCGAAATCGCCCGGCGCGGCTACCGCGCCGTCATCAACCTCAGGCTGCCGGATGAGGAAGGCGCCAGCATCGACGAGGCGCGTGCCGCCGCCGAGGCAGCCGGCATCCGGTTCATTCACCTCCCCTTCGACAGCCGCAACCCGGATCCGGCGGCAGTCGATCGCTTCCTCGAAGCGGCAGTCGATCCGGCGAACCAGCCGACGTTCATCCACTGCGGCAGTGCCAGCCGGGTGGCCGCGATGATGATCGCACGGCGCATGCTCGTCGACGGCTGGGACGAGGCCCGGGCGCTCGAGGAGGCCTCGGTCATCGGTCCGCCGTCGCCCCAGCTCCAGAAGTTCGCGCTCGACTACGTCGCGTCGAAGAGAACGCAGTAGGTCGCGTCATTCGAGGACGACGTTCAGCGTGAGCGTGCGCCCGCGGCGGATCAGCACGTCTTCGGTGAACGACGGCAGGCCCTCGCGCCGCACCTCGATGCGGTGGCGCCCTTCGGGCAGCTCGATCGTCGCGACGCCACCGGTCGCCGCGCCGTCCCACGGCTCGCCGTCGATGTAGATCCCGGCGTCTGCCGGACGGATGCGCAGCGACAGCGTGCCGTAGCGCGCCCGCGCGGCGCGGCGCCGGTCGTCCCGGTCACGCTCGAAGCGGGGGGCGTCCTCGTCCGGCCCGGCGACATCGCCGCGCCGCCAGTTGCGGCCATACGGCTCTGGCGCCGGCGCCGGCGGCTCCGAGCGCTCGCCGGGCGCGAGCGGCTGCAGCGTGAATCGCAGGCGGTGATCGCTGCCGGGCCTGAGGTACAGGCGCCGCTCCTCGGTGCGATACCCCTCGAGGTAAATCGTGATCGTCCTGCCGCCCGGCTCTACCCGCAGGCGCTGGAACACCCCATCGAAGTCGTCGACGATGCCGGCGTAGTAGCCGTCGACGAAGACCTGCGCATGGCGCGGCTCGACATCGATACGCAGCTCCGCCACCTGGTAGCTGGCGTCGTAGAAGAAGCCCGGATACGGCCGCCAGCGATACCACGGGTCGTGCAGCCAGTACGGGTAGTACCCGAACGTGCCGATGAACACGACCCTGACCGGACGCCGGTAGCGCCGCTGGGCCTCGGCAGTCGACGGCAGCGCCGTCATCGCGACAACGGCAAGCAGGGCAACGATGAACACTCGAATGCGGGTGCTGACGCTCACGATGACACTCCCGGCAGGCGCCCGACGGCGGTGCAAGCGCAGTGCCACGGTACAGACCATTATTCGGCTTCGCGCGTGAGTCGTCAGGCCGCCCTGTGGTGACGCCCGGAGGGGACAGCCGCAGCCGCCGCCGGCGCCGCCCCGGGGAGCGCGCGGCGGCAACGCGCTAACATAAACAGACCATGTCGCTTAATCCCTCGCCGGAGACGGGCACCCGGCAGGACTTCATCCGCGAGATTATCGCCGCCGACCTCGCCAGCAGCCGCTGCGGGGGCCGCGTCGCGACGCGCTTTCCGCCGGAGCCCAACGGATACCTTCACATCGGCCACGCCAAGTCGATCTGCCTGAACTTCGGCATCGCACGCGACTTCGGCGGCACCTGCAACCTCCGGTTCGACGACACGAACCCGATTACCGAGGACGTCGAGTACGTCGAGGCGATCCAGGACGACATCCGCTGGCTCGGCTTCTCGTGGGACGACCGGCTCTACTACGCCTCGGACTACTTCGAACAGCTCTACCAGTGCGCCGAGTCGCTCATCGAGCGCGGGCTGGCCTACGTCGACAGCCTGTCGGGCGACGAGATCCGCGAGTACCGCGGCACGCTGACCGAGCCGGGCCGGAACAGCCCGTATCGCGACCGGTCCGTCGAGGAGAACCTCGACCTGTTCCGGCGGATGCGGGCGGGCGAGTTCCCCGACGGCGCGCACGTGCTGCGGGCGAAGATCGACATGGCGTCGCCGAACCTCAACATGCGCGATCCGGTCCTGTACCGGATCCGCCGCGCGCACCATCACCGGACCGGCGATGCCTGGTGCATCTACCCGATGTACGACTTCGCGCACCCGCTGTCGGACGCCATCGAGGGCATCACGCACTCGATCTGCACGCTCGAGTTCGAGGACCATCGACCGCTCTACGACTGGCTCGTCGCCAACAGCGGCCTGCCCGGCCGGCCGCAGCAGATTGAGTTCGCGCGGCTCAACCTCAGCTATACGGTCACAAGCAAGCGCAGGCTGCTGCAGCTCGTCGAGGAAGGGCATGTCGCCGGCTGGGACGATCCACGCATGCCGACGATTGCCGGCATGCGGCGCCGCGGCTTCACGCCGGAGGCGATCCGCCGCTTCGCCGACGAGATCGGTGTCGCCAAGCGCGAGAACCTCGTCGACGTCGGGCTGCTTGAGCACTGCGTCCGCGAGGACCTGAACCGCCGCGCGCCCCGCGCCATGGCGGTCCTGCGCCCGCTCAAGGTGGTCATCGAGAACTATCCCGAGGATCTCGTCGAGGAGATGACGCTCGCCAACCATCCCGACGATCCCTCGATGGGCACGCGCCAGGTGCCCTTCTCCCGCGTCGTCTACATCGAGCAGGACGACTTCATGGAGGAGCCGCCGAAGAAGTTCTTCCGGCTGGCGCCTGGCCGCGAGGTCCGTCTGCGCGGCGCCTACCTGATCACCTGCCGCGACGTCGTGAAGGACGCCGACGGTCGGATCGTCGAACTGCGGTGCACGTACGACCCGGCCACCCGCGGCGGCGACGCGCCCGACGGACGGAAGGTCAAGGGCACGCTGCACTGGGTGTCGGCCGCGCATGCGGTGAAGGCCGAGGTGCGCCTCTACGACCGGCTGTTCAACGCCGAAGAGCCGGGCGCCGGCGATGTCGACTTCCTCACCCAGCTCAATCCGCAGTCACTCGAGCGGCTCGACGATTCGCTCGTCGAACCGTCGCTGGCCGGTGCGCCGGCCGGCAGCCGCTACCAGTTCGAGCGGCTCGGCTACTTCATCGTCGATCCCGACTCGACGCCGGAGCGGCCGGTCTTCAACCGCACGGTGACCCTGAAGGACTCCTGGGCGAAGCTCGAGCGGCGCATCGGCTGACACAGCGCCCATCCGACGCGACCTGTGTACGGCGCGGGGCCGACGACGGCCCCGCGCGTCCCTACCCTACTTGACGGTGACGATCTGGACGCTGCCCTCGCGCCTGAGGACCTGAATCGCCACGTCGTAGCGGTGACGCTCGAGCCGCAGATCGAGTATCGCGTCACCGACCCGCAGGTCGAAGATCGACACCCACGGCAGGAACTCGGGCAGCAGCGCACGGTTGAAGACAATCTGGCCCGCCGCGACGTCGACCGTCAGCCCGAGCGAGCTCTGCAGCAGCATGAACACGCTGCCGGCTGCCCAGGCCTGCGGCGAGCAGGCCACCGGATAGAGGGTCGGGCCTTCGCCCGGCCGCCGCACGAAGCCGCACAGCAGCTCGGGCATGCGCCGCTGGTCCATGAACAGGCTCAGGTCGAACAGCCCGTGGAAGACGGCCGTGATCGCGTCGTTCAGGCCGTACTCGGCGAAGCCGCGGGCGATGAGCGCATTGTCGTGCGGCCAGACCGATCCGTTGTGGTACGACATCGGGTTGTAGCGCGCCGACAGCGAGCTGACCGTGCGGATGCCCCACCCCGAAAACATGTCGTCGGTCATCAGGGCGCCGGCAATCCGGCGCGCGCGCTCGGGCGTCGCGATCCGCCCGAACAGGCAGTGACCGGCGTTCGACGACCGCACGCGGCACGGGCGCTTGTGGGCATCGATCGCGATGACGTACACGCCCAGTTCCTCGTCCCAGAACGTCTCGTTGAAGCGCACGAAGAGCCGGTCGGCCTTCGCCTCGAGCTCGGCGGCCCTGGCAGCCCGGCCCGTTGCCCTCGCGAGCGCGGCCGCCTGGCGCCACGCCAGGTGGACGTAGGCCTGCACCTCGCACAGCGCGATCGGGGCCTCGGCCAGCCGCCCGTCGGCGTGGAACACCGAGTCGTGCGAATCCTTCCACCCCTGCTGGACAAGGCCTTCGGGCGAGTGGCGGATGTAGTCGATGAACCCGTCCCTGTCCGGATCGCCGTAGTCGTCGATCCAGGAGAGCGCCGCCTCGATATTCGGCCAGATGGAGTCGATGAACTCGCGGTCGCCCGTCCGCGTGAAGTAGGCGCCGGCCAGCACGACGAACAGCGGCGTCGCGTCGACGCTGCCGTAGTAGCGACCGAACGGGATCTCGCCGAGCGCGGCCATTTCACCCGTCCGGGTCTCGTGCAGGATCTTCCCCGGTTCCGCGTCCTGCGCCGGGTTGACCTCGGTCGCCTGCGTCGCGGCCAGGTAGGTGAGCACGCCGCGCGCGATGTCGGGATCGAGCCACAGCAGCTCGAGCGCCGTGATGATGCCGTCGCGTCCGAAGGGCGTGCTGAACCAGGGCACGCCCGCGTAGGGGTAGATGCCGTACGGCGTCTCCGACAGCATCATCTGCAGGTCGGCCATCGACCGCTGCAGCCAGTCGTTGAACAGTTCGTTGCCCGTCTCAATCCGCGGGCGCCGCAGGCGTGCATCGACCAGCTCGCGACGGGCTTCGACGTAGGCGGCATCGTAGTCGGGGCGCGGGCGTGCCGCCTCGCCGATCTCGCTCCGGACAATGCAGTAGATCGTCTCGGAGCTCTGCGGCGACATCGACACGCGGAACGTCGCCTCGTGGCCGCTGATCGTCGTCGGCGGCGGCGAGAACTCGATCCGCGTCCGGCGCATCACTCCGTCGAGCCCCTCGTAGCCGAGCACGATGTGATCGGTTTCGCCGATCGGATCGAGCACCTGGCCCCGCCGGGCCCGCGTCGTGCCGCGCACCTCGAAGATGTCGACGAAGTCGGCCCCGAAGCGCAGCGACAGCGAAATCGAGACCGGCTCGAGCCCGTGGTTCGTCAGCCGCAGGCGCTCGTAGCAGGCCCCGTCCCAGAGGAACTTCGAGCGGAAGATGTGCAGGATGTCCCGCTGGAAGACGACGTCGTCGTCTTCCAGCAGGATGTCCGGGTTGGTCAGGTCGACGACGAGCACGTCGTTCTCGCCGCGGACCGACGAGCTGAGGAGCAGGGGACGCGCTCCGTTGATCCTCAAATCCAGGTGCGACAGGAAGCGCGTGCCCTGGTGGTAGATCCCCTGCTCGCCGGAGCCGAACGGAACGATGTCGCCGAACCGGTCGAAGATCGCGAACGTGTCGCCATGCTTGATGACGCGGGTGCGATCGTCGACCCGGGACGACCTGGCAAGGATGTAGTAGTGATCGTGAAGCCTGATGACGTCCTCAGGCACTCCTCACGCCTCCGGAACAGCGAGCACTTCCGTGTCCATGAGAACTCCGGGAGGCATCGCCGTACCGGTCTCGGCCAGCGCCTGGTACAGGCGCAGGTAATCGCGAGTCATGCGCGGGGCTGAGAACCGCTCTTCGAACACCTGCCGGCAGTAGCGCCGGTTGATGCCGTCGATCATCGCGACCGCCTCCACGGCTTCGTCGATCGTATCGACGATGAACCCGGTCAGTCCATGGTCGATGACCTCGGGCACCGAGCCGTGCCGGAACGCGATGACCGGCGTCCCGCACGCGAGCGCCTCGGTCATCACGAGCCCGAACGGCTCGGGCCAGTTGATCGGAAACAGCAGGGCCCGGGCGTTCGCCAGCAGCTCGTTCTTCTGCCGGTCGTTCACCTCGCCGATGAATTCGACGAGCGGATCCTCGAAGAGCGGAGCGATCCGCGTCTCGAAGTACTCGCGGTCGACCGCGTCGACCTTCGCCGCCACCTTGAGCGGGATTCCCGTGCGCCGGGCGATCTCGACCGCGCGATCGACGCCCTTCTCGGGCGAGATGCGGCCGACGAAGGCGAAATAGCTGCCCGGCTCCTCCCGGTACGTGTACAGGTCGAGCGGCAGCCCGTGATAGACCGTGCCCAGCCAGTGCGCGAACGGCAACGGGCGCCGCTGGGCATCCGAGATCGAGACGACGGGCATGTCGTCGAACTCTCGATAGAGCACCTGCAGGTCCGGAATGTCGAGCCGACCGTGCAGGGTGGTCAGCTGCGGCACGCCAAGGCGCCGCGACAGCGGAAAGTGCAGGTAATCACAATGGAAATGAATGACGTCGTACGTTTCGGCGTCCCGCGCGACCATCTCGAGCATCACGATGTGATGGGCCATCCGATCGACGGCGTCGGTGTCGAGCCGCAGCGACCGCGGAGTGACCGGCACGAGCCGGGCGCGGGTGACTGAGTCGCCACTCGCATAAAGCGTGACGTCATGGCCCTGACGGACGAGCTCCTCCGTCAGGTACGAGACCACACGTTCGGTACCGCCGTACTGTGCAGGCGGCACGCTTTCGTAGAGTGGCGCAACCTGAGCAATGCGCATTTTGCGTCCCTCCTGACCTTCCATCATACGGATCGGAAGGGGACGCAAGATTCGAACCGGGCCGGATCGCTCAGCGGCCGAAGCCGAACAGGTCGTCGCCGCGCTCAGGACGCCCGGAAAAGCGCCGCAGTGCGGATTTAGCCGCGAACCAGGCGAAGGTTTCGCCATGCCACCCGAGGCCCAGCGCGAAGTAGTGGAAGGGATAATTTCGGTGCATACCGATGTACGGCAGCCCGTCGGCTGCCGAGGCGATCCGCAGCGGCCAGCCGGCCGCAGCCGGGAGGCCTGAAATCACCGGATACCGGAGCGACAGTTCGTACATCAGCTGCCCGGTCTTCTGCACGAGCACCCGCTCCCGTTGTCGGGCCGGTACGACCGGGCCGACTGCCCCGGCAAACATCGCCCGATCGCCTTTCAGCCACCGGAGCCAGTGCGGTTCGGCGGTCGCCTCCGTGAAGAGCGCCGTCCGCCGGCCGGTCTGCCGTTTCATCGCGGTCTCGAGCGGCTCGGTAACCACCACGAAAGCCTCCTGCTCGCGGACGTGCCGCCGGAGCTGCCCGAACAGGCTGCCGGGAACGCCGGTGGCCACGTAAACCCCCGACGTCCGGATCACCGCGTCGGCCAGCCGAACCTCCGCCCGGTTCCGGTCGAACGTCGTCCGCCGTACCGGCGACGACTCGAAGATGCGGGCGCCGGCCGCCGCGGCGGCCTTCGCGAAGCCGAACGTCGCCAGCACGGGGTCGAACGTCGCGGCCGGGTCGGTGCGCATCCCGCCGGCGAGATCGAGCCCCAGGAGCGTGTGCAGCTGCGCCGGCTTGAGCCACGGCGCCTCGAAACCGGCCGCCCGCCGGGCGGCCTGCTCGCGCCGCAGGGCCGTCACCTGCGTGAGGTCGGCTGCACCGGTCACGAGCGTCGTCGCGGTCAGATCGCAGCGGATTTTCAGCCGACGGATGGCCGCCGCCAGCTCGCGGGCGCTCGTCCGCGCCACCCGCCACGCGGCCTTCGCGGTCCGCAGCCCGGTGGCCGCCGTCGTCGTCACGAACGACGGCGCCGGATCGCTCACGAGGCAGCCCAGGCCCGCCGCCGTCTGTCCCTCGGCCAGCCGGCCGGCTTCCACGAGCACGACGTCGAGCCCGCCGCGCGCGAGCACGCAGGCCGCGACGGCTCCCGTCAACCCGCCACCGATGACGACGACGTCAGCCTCGAGCTCGCCGCGGCACACGGGATACCGCGGACGCCTGGCCGACGAGGCCCGGTCGTGCCACCACGGAACGCCAAGTCGGGGCATCAGAGGGATAGTAGCGCTATTCAGCAGTAAGGTATGCCCATGCGCGGAGCTTCGAGCATCGCAGCCGGAATCGTCGTCGCTGCCGTCGCAGCCCTCGCCGGTCGGACGGGCCCCGGACTGGCGGCCGGAATCACCGCCAGCGCCCAGAATGCGGCGGCCGGCCCGTCGCGCTGGGCCGACTTCGTCGAGCCCGACTTCCCGTTCTTCTCGTCGGTGCTCGACGCCAGGCGCCTCGGCACCGGCTGGCCGGACGGCAACCTCACCCCTCGAGCGCTGATCCTCAACCTCGACGGCAGCCTCTGGGCCGCATTCGACATCGACCTGCTCCGCGTTGCGGCCATCTGGGCGGGTTCCGGCGTCACGCCAGTGAGCATGGCGCAGACCTCGTATCACAACGCCGGTGAACGGGCCCCGATCGGTCAGGGACGACTGCCCCAGCCGATCGGCACTCCATGGCTCGCAAATGGCCTGTACCCCGGATGGCAGCTCGGCACGGCTGTTTCGCGAATCGATCCCCGCCCGCCGGCACCCGATCCGGAGGAAGTCGGCCGCGGGCCGCTTGCGCCCGACTACGGCCGCTTCGCCGCCGTGCACCTGACGACCGACGGCGTCGTCCTCGAGTACGTCGTCCGCGATACCGGCATCGAGGAACAGCTCGTCGCACGCTCCACAGGCGCCGGCGCGACCGTCGAACGACGGTTCCGCGTCGGACCGCGCCGCGAGCCGCTTTCGGTCGCGCTCGGCGGACGGCCCACGTCGGCAGGTCCCATTCACGCCACGCTCGCCGGCTCCAGCGCCGCCTCGCTCCGGCGCGAGGCCGACGGCCTGCTGGTGGTCCGGGTCGAACCGGGCGACGCGCCGGTCTCGTTCAGCGTGGCCTTCGGCCTCGACGGGCCGCCGGCCGAACCGCCGTCGCTGCTGTCGGCGACACAGCCGGCGGCCGTCCGATGGCCGCCGACGGTCCGGACGTCGGGCACGCTCGGGACCGCCGGCCCGGCGTTCGTCGTCGATCGCATCAGGATTCCCGACGACAATCCGTGGCGCCGAAACGTCCGCTTCGCCGACATCGCGTTTCCGGCACCGGATCGGGCCGCGCTCGTCACCTTCGACGGCGACGTTTGGACTGCGACCGGCCTCGACGGCGATCTCGAACGCATCACCTGGCGCCGGTTCGCCTCGGGCCTGCACGAGCCGCTGAGCATCGTCGCGCGCGACGGTGAAATCGTGGTCTTCGATCGGAACGGCATCTGGCGGCTCGACGACACCGACGGCAACGGCGAGGCCGATCGCCACGTGCTCGTCGCCAACGTCTTCGCGCAGACGGCCGAAACACGCGAGTTCCCGATGAGCATGCGCCTGGCCCCCGACGGCGCGTTCGTGATTGCAAAGGGCGGGCTGATCGGTGGCACGCGCGGGCGACACAACGGATCGATTCTGCGCGTCGAGCCCGACGGCTCGGCAGCCACGGCGCTCGGGTGGGGACTGCGGCAGCCGTTTGCGAGCGTCCACCCGGTCACCGGGCTCGTGACGGCCAGCGACCAGCAGGGCAACTACGTGCCGTCGACACCGCTGCACATCATCCGCGACGGGCGCTACTACGGTTTCCTGCCCGAGTCGCTGCCGCCCGAAGAGTATCCGGCGCCGATCACCGAGCCATTCGTCTGGATTCCCCACGCCGTCAGCGCTTCGGCTGCCGGCCAGGTGTGGCTCACCGGTTCGCGGATGGGACCAATCGACGACACGCTCGTCCTCATCAACTACTACCGGCCGGGCCTGCTCCTCGTCCGCTTCGATCCGTCGGCCCCGCCCGACCGGGCCGTCGTTACCAGCCTGACGAACGAGCTGACGTTCGCGCCCCTGGCCGGGGCGGTCAACCCCGACGACGGTCAGCTGTATGTGGCGGGCTTCCGCATCTGGGGCACGGACGCGGGCGAGCTCAGCGGGCTGGCGCGCGTCCGCTACACGGGCGCGCCCGTCCTGCTGCCGCACGTCATCAGGGCCACCGACACGGGCGTTCTGCTCCGGTTCGAGGTACCACTCGATCCCGAGGCCGCCGTCGATCCGGGCAACTACTCGGCGGAACGCTGGAACTACCGCCGCACCCCGGCCTACGGCTCGCCGCACTTCAGGCTCGACGGCTCACGCGGCCAGGACGCACTCGTCCCGTCGAGCGCTTATCTCGCGCCCGATGGTCGCAGCGTCTTCGTCGGCATCCCCGACATGCGCCCGTCGATGCAGCTGCGCGTCGGCTGGTCGCTCGCAACCGCCGATGGTGAGCCGATCGACGGCAACGCCTACCTGTCCCCGTCATCGCTCGGACCGTTCGATTCGGTTGCGGAAGGGTTCGGCCCGCTCGAGGTGGACCTCCGGCCGCGGCCCGCGACGGCGGTGGCGGCACGGCCGGTGACAGCCGAAGAAGGCCAGCGCATCGCCACGCGTATGGGGTGCCTGGCATGCCACTCGACGGACGGCTCAGTCACCGGCCGCGTCGGTCCGAGCTGGTTCCGTCTCGCAGACAGCGAGCGGACGCTCATCGACGGACGCACACGCATCGCCGACGCCGGGTACCTGCGCGAGTCGATTCTCGATCCCGCGGCCAGCGTGGCACGGGGCTTCGATCAGGCCGATGCGGGAATGCCCAGCTACGCGGGCGTACTGAACGACGCGGAGATCGAGGCGATCATCCTCTACATCCAGTCTCTGAAATAGCCGGCCTCAGACGGGTTCGCCGGCCAGACGCGCGGCGAGATCGGCGTAGAGCTCGACGGCCTGCTCGAGGTCGGCAATCTCGACGTGCTCGTCGGCGGTGTGGGCGACGGTAATCGATCCCGGGCCAACGAGCAGCGGCGTGCCCCAGCGATCCAGGAACGGTACGTCGGTCGTGAAGTTGAAAACGTCCGACGGATAGCCCTCGAGCGTCTTCAGGCGGATGACCGGCACCTGGAACACGTCCTCGACGGCCGCGAGCGGCGCGGCGACCCGCGCCAGCTGTTCGCGAATCACGGCGGGGTCGCCGACCGTGCGGAAGAGCACTTCCGCAACCGCCGCGGCCGGCACTACGTTTGGCGCGACGCCGCCGTCGATCATTCCGACGGTGTACGTCGTCGTTCCCAGGTCCGGGTCCGACGGCCACTCGACGCCGCGGAGGGCGACGATGACGTCGACCAGCTTCTCGATGGCCGACTCCCCGAGCTCGGGCTGGCTGGTGTGCGCGGCGCGTCCGGTAGCGTGAAGCCGCGCGCGGTAAAGTCCCCGCGTCGCGCGGGCAAGCCGGTTGCCGGTCGGCTCGCCGTTGATGAGAAAACGCGAACCGGGCGGGCGCGTGTTGGCGAGCCGCGCCCCGTCGCTGCCGCGCTCCTCGCCGACCAGGAACAGCAGCGCGACGTCGCGGCGGCCGGCCGCGCGAAGCCGCTCGAGTGCGGCCAGCTGGGCGATCGCGATTCCCTTGGCGTCGCAGGCGCCCCGGCCGTACACGCGACCGTTCTCCACGCGGCTCGCGAAGAACGGCGGGACGCAGTCGTAGTGCGTCGACAGCACGACGGCCGGGTCGCCGAGGCGCGCGTAGACGTTGAACCGGCCGTCAGCGACGGGCTGCTCCTCGACCTGGTAGCCAAGGCTCTTCAGAAGGTCAACGAGGAATCGTCCCGCGTCCCCTTCCTGCCCGGTCGTCGAATCGATGTCGACGAGCTCGCACGTCAGCCGAATCTGCGTTTGAAGGTCCACCCCGGCTCCCCACGAAGGAGGCTCAGCCGCGCGCGGCGGCCGTCACCTGGAGGCCGGCCTCGCGCAGCGCCGCCAGAACGCGCTCGCGCGACGCGTCGGATGGCGGCACGAGCGGCAGCCGGTAGACCTCCTCGCAGAGCCCCATCGCCGCCATCGCCGCCTTGACGGGAATCGGGTTCGACTCGACGAAGTTCGCCAGCATCAGCGACGCCAGGCGCGCATGAACGCGGCGCGCATGTGCGAATTCGCCCCGCTCGGCCGCCTCGACGAGCTCGACCATCTCGGCCGGCGCCTCGTTGGCAATCACCGAGATGACACCGCGGCCGCCCACCGCCATCACCGGCAGCGTCAGCGCATCGTCGCCCGAGAGCACGAGGAAGTCCTCGGGCACGCGACGGCACACATCGACGATCTGGGCCATGTTGCCCGACGCTTCCTTCACTCCGACGATGTTCGGAACCGCGGCCAGCCGTTCGAGCGTGGCCGGCTCGACGTTGCTGCCGGTCCGGCCGGGCACGTTGTAGACGATGACCGGCAGGCTCGTGCTTTCGGCGATGGCCTTGTAGTGCTGGAAGAGACCTTCCTGGGTGGGCTTGTTGTAGTAGGGAGAGACCGACAGGATGCCGTGCGCACCCGCGCGTTCGAAGGCGCGCACCGTCTCGATGACCTCGCGGGTGTCGTAGCCGCCGGCCCCGGCCAGCACCAGCGCGCGGCCCGCCGCCGCCTCCACGGTCAGCTCGACGATGCGGACCTTCTCGGCGGCGCTGAGCGTCGGGCTCTCGCCCGTCGTGCCGCATGGCACGAGGAAGTGGACGCCAGCTTCGACCTGACGCTCCGCCAGCCGCCGCACGGCGGCCTCGTCAACGGCCCCGTTCCGCGTGAACGGCGTGACGAGCGCCGTGCCCAAACCCGTGAACTCTGATCTCATGTCCGGCGCTCCTAGCCGCTAATCATGTCACGCATCGTGAACCAGCCGGTACGGCCGCTGAGCCAGCGGGCTGCTTCGAGCGCGCCGTGCGCGAAGACCGCGCGGTCGCGCACACTGTGGGTCAGCGTCACCGTCTCGGCCGGTCCGTCGAAGCCGACCTCGTGGATGCCGGGAATCGAGCCGGCCCGTGTCGACGAAACGTCGATGCCCCGGTGGTAGCCGGCGTCCTCCATCACCTTCTTCAGCATGAGGGCGGTGCCCGACGGCGCATCCTTCTTCGCCGCGTGGTGCGCCTCGTGGATCCACGCGCCGATCATGCCGAGTCCGGCAAACCGGCGCGCGGCCTGCTCGACGATGAGGGCGAACACGTGCATGCCCAGCGAGAAGTTCGCTGCCGCGAGCACGCCGATGCCGGCCCGCGCCACGATCGTCCGCAGGTCGCTCTCCTGAGCCTGCCACCCGGTCGTCCCGATGACGACGTTGACGTGCCGCGCGGCCAGCTCACGCACGTTGCCGAGCACCGCGTCGGGCTGCGAGAAGTCGATGGCAACGTCGACCTTCCCTGCCACGCCGTCGAGCACCGTCCCGATCGGCCTGTCGACCTCCGCCACGCCGACCACTTCGCAGCCGTGCTCGGGTGCCAGCTGTTCGATCAGCCGGCCCATGCGACCGTATCCCACCAGAAGGATCTTCACGCGGGCACTCCGAAGAAGCGCTCGTGAATGCGCACGAGCGCGGGCTCGAGATCCGACTCGCGCAGCACCAGCGTCACGTTGCGGCGCGCGGCAGCCTGCGACACCATCCGGATCGGGATGCCTCGCACGGCCTGCAGCAGGTCGCAGACGAAGGACGGATCGCGCTGCAGTCCGTCGCCCACGGCCGAGATGATGGCCATCCGGTCCTCGCGCGTCACGTCGGCCACCTCGCGCAGTGCCGCCGAAATCTCCGGCAGCCGACGCGTGTCGTCGATCGTCACCGAGACGCTCACCTCCGACGTCGTCACGACGTCGACCGACGTGCGGTGCTGCTCGAACACCTGGAAGATGCGCGCGAGGAACCCGTGCGCCATCAGCATCCGCGTCGACGTGATGTCGACGACGGTGACGTTCTTCTTCGAGGCAACTGCGGTCACCGGTCGATCGCTCGTCGGCCGCTCGCGCGTGATGAGCGTCCCGACCGAGTCGTTCGGCCTGCGCGAGTTGAGGATCCGCACCGGAATGTTCTGGGCGACGGCGGGCAGAATCGTCGCCGGGTGCAGCACCTTCGCCCCGAAATAGGCCAGTTCCGAGGCCTCGCCGAACGACAGGTGCGGCACGACCTGCACGTCGCTGATGACGCGCGGATCGGCCGTGAGCATGCCGTCGACGTCGGTCCAGATCTGGATCTCGCTCGCCCCGAGGCATGCGCCGATCACGGCCGCCGAGTAGTCGGACCCGCCGCGGCCCAGCGTCGTCGTGACACCGGCCGTGTTCGCGCCGACGAAGCCGCCGACGACCGGCACGCGCCGCTCGGCCAGCACCGGATCGACGACGGACGAGACGGCCGCGGCCGTCTCCTTCATCAGCGGCACCGCGGCGCCGTGATCGTCGCTCGTCACCATCACCTGGCGCGCGTCGACCCATGCCGCGGGCAGGCCGTGCGCCGTGAGCGCCGCAGCCACGATGCGGCTGCTCAGCAGCTCGCCGGTGGCGGCAATCGCGTCGAGCCAGCGCGGGGTCACGTCGCGAAGCACGCTCAGTGCGCCGGCCAGGCGCTCGAGTTCGTTGAACTGTTCGTGGATGAAGGCTTCGACGGCCGGGCGCTCGTCGGAGGCCTCGAGGATGCCGGCCACCTCGAGGTGACGGTCACGCAGCGACCGCAGGGTGTCGGATGCCGCACTGATGTTGCCCGAGCCCGCATCGGCCGCCACCGACAGCAGCCGGTCGGTGACGCCGCCAAGGGCCGAGACGACGACGACCGGTCCGCGCCAGTCGGTCGCCTCGGGCTGAATGGCGGCCTGGCGCGCGGCACGCACGATGGCAATGAGGCGTTCGATCGCCGACCGGTCGGCAACCGACGTGCCCCCGAACTTCATGACGATCATGCGCGCACCACCCGGGCTGTCGTCGAACGGGCCGGCTCATCCGACCGGGCCCGTTCCACGAGGATGCGGAGCATGCGCCGCAGCGGCTCGGCCGCGCCCCAGAGCAGCTGATCGCCGACCGTGAAGGCCGCCAGGTACTGCGGTCCCATCGCGAGCTTCCGCAGGCGGCCGACCGGCACCGTCAGCGTCCCGCTGACCGCCGCCGGCGTGAGCTCGGCCAGCGTCCGCTCGCGCTCGTTCGGCACGACGCGCACCCACTCGTGCGCCGAGGCAATCAGCTGCTCGATCTCGCCGAGCGGCACGTCGTCGACGAGCTTGATGGTCAGCGCCTGGCTGTGGCAGCGCATGGCGCCGACGCGAACGCAGATGCCGTCGACCGGAATCTGTTCGGCGGAGCGGCCGAGGATCTTGTTGCACTCGACCATCGCCTTCCACTCCTCGCGGCTCTGGCCGTTGCCCAGGTCGCGGTCGATCCAGGGCAGGAGGCTTCCGGCGAGCGGGTAGCCGAACTGGGCGGTGGGAAACTCGGAACTGCGCAGCGTGCCGGTCATCGTCCGGTCGATGTCCGCAATGGCGGCGGCCGGATCATCGAGCAGCGCCTGCACCGAGGCGTGCGCGGCGCCCATCTGGGCAACCAGCTCGCGCATGTGCCGCGCCCCGGCGCCCGACGCCGCCTGGTAGGTCATCGCGGTCACCCACTCGACCAGACCGGCGCGGAACAGGCCAGCCAGCGCCATGAGCATCAGGCTGACCGTGCAGTTGCCGCCGATGAAGTCGCGCGTCCCGGCGTCGAGCGCGCGGTCAATCACGTCGCGATTGACCGGGTCGAGCACGATGACGGCGTCGTCGGCCATCCGCAGCGTCGACGCCGCGTCGATCCAGAAGCCGTCCCAGCCGGCCGCCCGCAGCTTCGGGTGCACATCGGCCGTGTAGTCGCCGCCCTGACAGGAGATGAGCACGTCGCACGCGGCGAGCGCCCCGAGGTTCCTGGCATCCTCCAGCCTCGCGCCGGCCCCGGCCGGCTCCGGCGCCGGCTCACCGGCCTGCGAGGTCGAGAAGAACACCGGATCGACGACGCCGAAGTCGTCTTCCGCCTGCATGCGCTGCAGCAGCACGGAGCCGACCATGCCGCGCCAGCCGATCAACCCGACGCGGAGGCGTCCGCGCAGCGAACCCATCGAGTCACTCCTGTCCATTTGCGCTCATCCAGATGCCTGTGGGACAGCGAAACGTGTCGTGCAGGCAACAAAAAACCCGCCGCGCGGCAGTCGCATCGGCGGGTTGCAAGGCCCCTCGAGGCCGGTCACTGGCGAACCGGGCTCACATGCAGACCTTCACTGCCGCCGACGCGGACTTCGTCCGCTTTCGATCGGACCGCTTTCGCGCAGCGAAGGTCGTAACGGGGTCGAACATGACAGATCGACAGAATAGAACCTCGCCACCCCGGCGTCAAGGGCCGCGCCGTCGCGACATCGGCCGGGCCGGGGGCGGCGTTCACCGATATCCGGATGACGCCCGTCCTCCAACGCGTCAGCATGGCGCGCAGGAGGTTGGTATGCCGAGACTCGAAGTAATGAAGGGGCGCCTGACGATGGCGGCCATGGGCCTGTCCATCCTGGTGCTGGCCGCGCCGGCAGCGGCGCAGGACGTCGACGACGCGGTGGCGCTGCACCTGAAGGCCCGCGGCGGCGCCGAGAAGTGGGCCTCGATTCAATCGCAGCGAACGACGGGCACGATCAACGCCGGCGGCATCGAGCTCGGCATGACGCTCATCGTCGCGCGTCCCAACATGATGCGCCAGGACCTGGTGATCGAGATGCCGGGCCAGGATCCGGTGTCGATTCACACCGCGTTCGACGGGACGCGCGCCTGGGCCATCAACCCGATGTCGGGCAGCGTCGAGCCGCAGGAGCTGAGCGGCCCCGAGGCGCAGTCGGCGCGCGATCAGGCCGACTTCGATGGCCCCCTGATCGGCTATCGCGAGAAGGGGCACACCGTCACGCTCGTCGGCCGCGAGACCGTGGCCGGGCGGCCCGCCCTCCACCTCCGGATCGATCGCGGCAGCGACCCGGCGATCGACTATTTCATCGACGCGGAATCCGGCGCCGAACTGCGTCTTCAGGTCGGCGGAGCGTCGGGCACGCGGGTCGACTTCAGCGATCACCGGACGATCGACGGCATCCTCGTGCCGCACCGAATCAGCGTGCTGGCCCCGACCGGACCGGCCGACATCGTCGTCTCGTCGGTCGAGTTCAACGTCGAGACGACGCCCGAGACGTTCAGGCTGCCCTAGCCTCCGCCGCCACCCGAACGGCCCGCTCGTGGAGGGGCCGTCCGGCGTCCGGACGGAAAGCGTCGCGCCCGAAACGACGAAGGGCGGGCCCACGGAGGGCCCGCCCTTCATCCCGTTCGTGACGTCCGCTCGCCTACTTCTGCAGCGGCACGGGCGTATCGTCGACACCCTCGAGATCGCCCAGCGCGTACTGCATGCCCGCGAGGATGTGCTCGAGCATGGCCGGAATCTTGTAGATGCCGTGGTCGTGGCCGAGCACGTTTACGTACACGCGGCCCTGGCCCTCGCGCCGGATGTAGCTGATGCCGTAGTCGCCGTCCGTCCGCTTCCCGTTGGCCGGCTCCTGATCCTTGATTTCCTGCGGCATCCGGTCGTAATCGACGCTGAGCAGCGTCCGGACGCGCTCACGCGACCACGAATCCTGCGAGAAGGTGTAGACCTCGTCGACGACCATGATCGGCGCCGCGACGCGCTGGCCCGTCTGCGGGCTGACGCGCGTGAAGGGCCGGTTGATCGGGTTGTCGACGTCGTCGACCTTCAGCCAGATCGGCGTCGGATAGTTCCAGTGGAACTTGAACGACCCGCCAATCATGTGGTTGAACTCCTGCCACAGCGGAGCCCCGCCCTTGTGGTAGCTGTCGGTCGCCGAGTGAATGGCCGCGAGCCCCTTGCCGCTGCGGACGAAGTCCATCAGCGCCTTGCGCCGCGCCTCGGTGCCCGCCGGATCGTCCGGGTCGTCGAGAAACGTTCCGGTCGTGTTGTTCAGGAAGACGAGGTCGTACTGCGCCAGGTTCTCGGGCGTGATGTCGGCCAGGTCGAACGAAATTACCGTCGTCCAGGCCTGAGTGGGCCGACCCGGGCCCGGCTCACCGGGCACCGGCACCGTGCCGAGCGCCTCGATTGTGCGGGCCGCGATGGGAATGCTGGAGTGCACGAAGCCCGAGGCGCGCGAGAACACGAGCACGCGCCGGTTCGCCTTGGGCGTCGCCGGCGCCATCCGCGGCAGGGCGGCAAGCATCTGCTGCACGTCCATCGGCGACGCCACCTGGTTCTGCGGCCCGCGACCACCGCCGAAGCCACCCGGGCCGCCCGGCCCGCCTGCCCGGCCGCGGCCACCCGGCCCGCCGGGCGCCTGACCCACCTGCGCCCCGCCGCCGGACGGCGGCGCCTGCGCCGACATCACGGTCGTCGCGGCCAGGGCCACCGCACACCCCCCCGCAACGAGAGCGGAGATCATCGTCTTTACGTTCATACCGTTCCTCCCGAGCGTCGCCAGCCGCATCGTGGCTCTCGACGTCAACGGCATATACGGCCGGCGTCTGCCGGTTGCTGACTGAAACCGAGAATTCGAGCGGCCAATCTTACCACCGGACGCCGCGACGGCCACCGTTTCCTCCGGTTCCATCGGTACCGTCGCGGTGTCATACTCGGATCGCACCCGGCAGACGGCGGCGTTTTGCGCAGAACAGCACGACCGGCAACGACACCCCGGTGAACGGAACGACGTCCGGGGGACGCTCCGTCGTCGTCGAAATCATCGGGATCGCGGTTCCCGGCAGCGCCGCGGTGAACGCATCGGGCGCGGGAGTCGTCCTTCCTATGGATGCACTGACGCGGGATCTCGCGGCGGGCGACCCGCACGACGGCGGAAGCCGTGCCCCGGCGCGCGCCGGTCGGCCACAGTCGCGGGCGGCCGGCCGCGGCGCAGGCTGAAACGCGCGACCCGACGCGCGCTCGGAAAGAGGATATGGCGAAGAAGGCTCAGGCGAAGACGTCTCGACGGAAGAAGCAGAGCTCGCTCAGGGCATCCTCGAAGGCCACGTCGCGGGCTCGGACGAGCAGCGCAAAGGCGACCGGGCGGAAGACGACAGCCGGACGTCCCGCCGGCCCCGCCAGGAAGACACCTGCGGTGAAGAAGGCGGCTGCGACAGGGAAGTCCGGCGCTGCTGCGAAGACCACCGCGGCAAAGAAGGCTGCGGCCACGACAGGCGCCGCGAAGAAGGCCAAGAAGACAGCGTCCGCCACGGCGAAGCGCGCGCGCAAGGCGGCATCGCAACAGCAGCTCGGCGTCCAGCCGCAGCAGCCGGGTGAGCCGCTCGTCGACTGGGCCGAGCCCGACGCCAACGCCGCCGTCGTCGACTGGAAGAAGCGTGGACGCGACTACGGTGTCGTACCGGTGGAATCGGCCGACGCGGCCAGCGACGAAGAGGAAACCGTCGACGGGCTCGACGAGGACGTCGACGACGAGCTGGAGGACGAGGACGAGAACGACGAGTCGGTCCTCACGGCCGACGACCTGATCTCGCGCGAGGAGCCGGAAGCGCTCGGCGCCGACGAAATCCTCAAGGTCCTCGACGAGGAAGAGGAAGAAGAGGAAACGGTCGAGGAGTGGGTCGAGGAGGAACCGGAAGCTGACGCCGCGCTCGCGGTGGACGAGCGCGTCGGCGAACCGGACCTGGTACGCGTCTACCTGCAGCAGGTAGGAAAGCACGCCCTGCTCACGAAGGAACAGGAGCAGGAGCTCGGCCGCCGGATGGAAGAGCTGCAGACGATGCTCCTCCGGCAGTTCGCGGAAGTGCCCTGCGCGCGGGCGACGCTCATCGCGCTGGCCGACAAGATCCGCAGCGGCGAGGCGCCCGCCGCCGAGCTGATCCTGTTTCCCGACGGCCGGGAGCTGACGCCGGCCCGCGTCAGGCCGGTACTCGCCGCGTTTGCCGATCTCAAGAAGATCCACGAAGAAATCGGACGGCTCTGCACGGAACGGGGACGTACGAAGTCGCGGACCGAACGGACCAAGCGCACGAACCGGATCGCGCAGCTGACGAGACAGGCAGCCGAACTGCTTGCCAGGCAGCCGGTGCGCCCCTCGGTCATCGACTACGTCGTCGAACAGCTCCAGAAGACGAACGAGCGCATCACGGAGATCCTCCGACTGCCCGCCGGTGAAGAGCGCCGGCAGGCCATGAAGGAGATCCAGTCGAAGACCGGCATCGTGCCGCGGGCCTTCCGTCTGGTGGCCGCGCGCATCGCCCGAACGCAGGAAGAGCTGCGCTACGTGAAGCAGCGGTTCCTCGAAGCGAACCTGCGTCTGGTCGTCTCGATGGCGCGGCGCTACACGGGCCGGGGCCTGTCGATGCTCGATCTCATTCAGGAGGGCAACATCGGCCTGATGAAGGCCGTCGACCGCTTCCAGTACCGCCGCGGCTGGAAGTTTTCGACCTACGCCACCTGGTGGGTCCGGCAGGCCATGACGCGGGCCATCGCCGACTACGGCCGGACGATCCGCCTGCCGGTACACGTCATCGAGTCGCTCAGCAAGCTCGAGCGCGAACGCCGGTCGCTGCGGAGCGAGCTCGGCCGCGAGCCGACGCCGTCGGAACTGGCGAAGGCGCTCGACATGTCGGTCGACAAGGTCGAGCTGCTGCTCGACGCGTCGCGGCAGCCGGCGTCGCTGCACGCGCCGGTGGGCGACGAAGGCACCGAGCTCGGTGCGCTGCTCGAAGATCAGACCGCCGCCTCGCCCGAAGCGACGACGATCGCGTCGGAGCTGGCCGAGCAGCTCGAGAGCATCATGTCGCACCTGACCGAGCGCGAGCGCGAAGTGCTCCGCCTGCGGTTCGGACTGACGACAGATCGCGAGGAGACGCTGGGCGAAATCGGGCGGCGGCTGATGCTGAGTCGCGAGCGCGTCCGGCAGATCGAGGCCCGCGCCCTGCAGAAGCTGCGCGCCGCGCGCGGCCAGGCCGCCTGATCGCCATGGTCCGCCTCGCTGTAGTCCTGCTCGCGGTTGCCGGGGCGACCTCGGTCCTGCCGGCCCGCAGCGGGCCTGCGGGGACGCCCGACCAGGCTGACGTAGTCTTCTTCGAGGGTTTCGACGCCGCCCCGCTCGATCGATCCGCGTGGAACGTCATCACCGACTTCCACGTGAACAACGAACAGCAGGCCTACATCGACTCGCCCGACACGATCGCCATCGTGACCGACGACGAAGCCCGGGGGGCCGACGGCGGTGCGCTGCGACTGCGCGCGCTGTACCGCCCGGGTGAAACCAGACAGCTGAACCGCACCTTCGACTTCGTCTCGGGCCGGATCGACACGCGCGACAAGGTCACGTTCACGTACGGCACGGCCGCGGCGCGTATCCGGCTGACGGCCGGCGAGGGGCTCTGGCCCGCCTTCTGGGCGCTGGGCGCCGGCCGCTGGCCCGACACCGGCGAGATTGACATCATGGAAAACGTCGGCGATCCGTCGTGGGTGAACGCCGCACTGCACGGGCCCGGCTACTCAGGCGACACGCCGCTCGTCCGCCGCCGCCCGTTCCCGCCCGGTGAGGACGCCACCGGCTGGCACGTGTACGCCGTCCGCTGGACGCCGGACCTGCTCGAGTTCTCGGTCGACGACGACGTGTATTACCGGGTCACGAAGGCGATGGTCGAAGAGCACGGGCGCTGGGCGTTCGACAACCCGAAGCACCTGATCCTCAACCTGGCAATCGGCGGCGCTTATCCCCAGGCGGTCAACGGCGTCGAGCGCCCGTATCCAGGCCTCCCCGCGGAAACGGTCGACCTGATCGAACGCGGCGAAGCCACGATGCTCGTCGACTGGGTCCGGATCACCCGCTGATCCGGACCCGGTCGACGCCTGTCTCGCTCAGCGGCAGCCGGGATGCGGGTACGGGTCGTACCCCGGCGGGCCCGCAACGATCTGCCACGACAGCCGCAGCGGAATCGACGTGTCGTCGTAGGCCGCGCCGATGTCGACCACGTCGACGTGACCGTTCGGATGGCGCCAGGCGATCGCGTCGATGCTGTGGGGGCCGACGCCGCGCTTCAGATTCCACGCCAGGTCGAGCCCGCCGCAGATACCCGCCTCGATGATGCGGTCGCGCAGAAACGCCATGTTCGCCACGCGCTGGCTGTGCGAGACACCGGCAGCCAGCCGCTCGGGGAACTGACGCTCGATGCAGGAAACGATGGCTGCACCGTTATTGAAGGCACACGGAATCGACGGCTGCGGCTGCGGCTGCGGCGCGGGCTGCGGTTTTGGTTCCGGCTCGGGCTCAGGATCGGGCGCCGGCTGCGGGAAGAGCCGGTCGCGGTAGAGCTTCGTGGTCCCCTGCACGGGCCCGAGGCACGTCGTCCCGTCGTAGGCGATTTCGAGCGTATCGGGATCGAGCAGCACGCCCGTGCCATCGAGCGAGAACGCGCACCCGCCGACGCCCGGCACCTGCCCCGTTCCACTGACTCCCAGCGTGATGGTCGTCGCCGAGACGAGCGTTCCGGTTGCCGCGGCGGCCAGCGTGATGCCGCCGGCGCATTCCACCGACAGGTCGCCGGCAAGCGTCGTCTGCGTCTGCGACGTGACGTGCCACTGGAAGTTGCGGCAGCTGTGCAGCTCGGGCACGGCCGTCACCACGGCCGCCGCAACGCCGCCGGCAGCAGCCGAGCTCCGGGTCGGCGGCTCCGATCGCCAGAGCCCGAGGAAGTTCTCGATGGACTCGGAGGCACCGGCGTCGCCGGCCGATGACTCGGCCGGCGTGGGCGCGGCCGGCGAAGCGGGCGGCGTCGAGTTGCACGCCGCAACGCCGACAATGGCGATCAGAGAGAAGAACAGAGCTGGAAGTCGATGGAGCTGGTGCATGCTGGCGCGCCGTTCACGCGAATCCTGTACCGGTAGCCGGCACCCGTTTTGGGCCGATCAACCAACCACCGGACATCGATTCGACGAATCTGCTGTTACGAAATTGCACCCCGAGCGGCAAGACTGACATTGATCCCGGTCGAATCGATACCGCCAGTCCGGCGATCGTGGCATGGTAGAAGGGCACGATATGGTCGATCTCCTCGTCATCGGCGCGGGTCCGGTCGGGCTCGCCTGCGCCATCGAAGCCAAACGGGAAGGGCTCGTCGCACGTATCGTCGACAAGGGCACGCTCGTCAATTCGATCGTCGGCTACCCCATCCGGATGGAGTTCTTCTCGACGCCCGAGCTCATCGAGATCGGCGGCTATCCATTCCCGGTGGCCGGGTACAAGCCGACCCGCGAAGAGGCGATCGAGTACTACCGCGGCGTGGCAGCGCGCGAGCAGCTCGACGTGCGGCTCTACGAAGAAGTCCACGACGTCCGCGGCACCCGCGGCGACTTCGTCGTCGTCACGAGCCGAGGCGAGCACCGGGCGCGCAACGTTGTCGTGGCAACCGGGTTCTTCGATATCCCGAACCTGCTGAACGTGCCTGGCGAGGATCTGCCCAAGGTCAGCCATTACTACCGCGAGCCGTACGCCTATGTCGGCCAGGACGTTGCGGTCATCGGCGCCCGCAACTCGGCCGCCAAGGCCGCGCTCGACTGCTACCGCCACGGCGCTCGGGTCACCCTCGTCGTCCGCTCGGCCACGCTCTCCGACACGATCAAGTACTGGATCCGGCCCGACCTCGAGAACCGGATCAAGGAAGGCAGCATCAAGGCCTACTTCAACAGCCGCGTCGAGGAGATCCGGCCCGACTCGATCGTCATCCACACGCCCGAAGGCGTGCGTGAGCTGCCGAACCAGTGGGTGCTGGCACTCACCGGGTACCGACCCGACTTCACATTCCTCGAGCGGCTCGGCGTCACGTTCCGCGAGGATCCGGCACGGACGCCGATCTACGACGACGCGACGTTCGAGACCGAGCGGCCCGGCCTGTACCTGGCCGGGACGGTCTGCGGCGGCTACCAGACGAACCGCTGGTTCATCGAGAACGGCCGCTTCCACGCCCGCCAGATCGCCAGCCACATTGCCGGCCGCCGTACCGAGGCGATTGCCTTCGAGCAGATGCACTGGAAAACCCAGGAGTAAGCCGTACCGTGGGGAGATGGCGACCGTCGACGACGTCCCGCGGCGCATCAACGGTGAGCGCCTGACCCTGCTGGGATGGCCGGCCGCGATCCTGCTGCAGCTGGCGCATCCACTCGTCGCCGCCGGCGTCTACCACCACAGCGGATTCCGCGACTCGGCGGCTGCGGCCATCGGCCGACTGCACGCCACGACGCGGGCGATGCTCTCTCTTGTTTTCGGCACGGCATCCGAGCGCCTGCAGGCGGTCGACCACATTCTCGCGGTACACCGTCGCGTGCGCGGTCGACTCGAGACGCCGGTCGGCCCGTTTCCGGCGGGTACGACGTACTCGGCTGAGGACCCGGCGCTGGTGCTCTGGGTCCACACGTCGCTCGTCGAGTGCAGTGTCGGAACGTACGAACTCTTCGTCGCCGGACTGACCGAGGCTGAGCGTGATGCGTACTGCGACGCCTCGGCGGCCATCGCCGTCGCCCTCGGCGCCCCTGAAACCGACGTGCCCCGCAAGTGGGCGATATTGACCGCTGCGAATCGGGCGATGCTTCGAAGCGGCGTGCTGACCGTCAGCGCCGAAGCGCGGGAGCTCGCGCGAGCCCTCCTGTACGGCCCGACGATGCGACTCGTCCCGCCGGCAGCGTGGGCGTCGAGGCTCGTCACCACGGGCCTGCTGCCGTCGGAACTCCGGGACGCCTACGGGCTTGCCTGGTCGCCCGCCCGCGAGCGGCGCTTCCGTCGTCTGAGTCGCCTGACACGGTCCGTGCGACGACTGGCACCCGCCCCGGTGGCGCGATTCGCCGCCGCGCGCCGGGCGTGCCAGAATGACTGCCCGTGACTTGCGACCTGCCGATCGGCGTCTTCGACTCGGGCGTCGGTGGCCTGACCGTTCTTCGTGCTCTGCGGCGCCGCCTGCCGGCCGAATCACTCGTCTACCTCGGCGATACCGCGCGCGTGCCGTACGGCACGAAGAGCGTCGCATCGATCGTCCGCTACGCGATGCAGGCGGCCGATCACCTGGTCGCACGCGGCATCAAGATGCTGGTCGTTGCCTGCAACACGGCATCGGCTGTCTCGCTCGAACCACTCCGCGAACGATTCGCCCCGCTGCCGGTCGTCGGCGTGGTCGAGCCCGGAGCCGACGCCGCCGCATCGGTGAGCCGCAGCCGCCACATGCTCGTGCTCGCGACCGAATCCACAGTCCGTCGCCACGCCTACGCTCGTGCCATCGCGGCTCGCGCACCGGGCGCCAGAATCGACGAAGTCGCCTGTTCCCTGTTTGTCGCACTCGCCGAAGAGGGCTGGACGACGGGCGAAATTCCTGCCGCTGTCGCGCGCACCTATCTCGATCCGTACCTGCGGACAAACGGCAGCTCGAAGCCAGACACGATCGTGCTCGGCTGCACGCACTTCCCGCTGCTCGAGGACGCCATCCGCGAAGCCGCCGGTCCCGACGTGACGCTCGTCGACTCAGCCACGACGACGGCGGAAGCCGTCGCCACGAAGCTCACTGAGCTCGATCTGCTGACATCGGCGACCGGCGAAGGCACGGTCACGCTGCTGGCCACCGACGGTGCGGATCGATTCGCCGCGGTCGGGTCGCGCTTTCTGGGCATGCCGATCGCGCCGGACGAGGTCGAAATCGTCGACCTCTGACACCGACGCGTACGACGTCGGATTATTCGCGAATCAGAGACTCGACTCGAGACGACGGAGGTCTTCGGCCGGGACGTGCTCGCGCGCCGCGGCGGCGCGCACTTCTTCGAGCATGCGGCGGGCGTCCTCGAGCCGGCCGGCCACTGCGTAGGCCAGTCCGAGCCTGAGCGTGTACTTCGGCGCGCCCTCCCCGAGCTCGTGGGCGCGCTCGAACGCGGCAAGCGCCGCCGTCGTGTCGCCGCGCGCTTCGCTCACGAGCCCCAGGACGTACGACGCGTACGGATAGTCGGGATCGCGCGCGAGCACAGCGGCAATCTGCACCCCGGCCTCGTCGAGCCGTCCGGCTTCGAACGACAGGTGCGCACGCGCGGTGCCGACGACCGGCGAGAGCGGATCGAGCACGTGCGCCCGTGCAATCTCGACCAGCGCATCGTCGGTCCGACCTTCGGCATGGAGGAACCACGCGTACTGGACGAGCGCGTCCGACGGGACGCCTCGACTCGCACGCAGCTTGCCGAAGGCGTGAGCGGCCGCATCGCGGTCGCCGAGCAGGTGATAGGCCTCGGCCGCGATTGCCCGCGCCCTCAGCAGATCGGGATCCCGCGCCAGCGCCCGCTCCGCGAGCGTCCGCGCCTCGTCATAGGCGTCGGCCGGCCGGCGGAGTCGATAGTGCCCTTCGTTGAGCGCAACCTCCGCGAGACCGGCCAGCCCCATCGTGTAGTCGGGATCGTCGGCCAGGGCACGCGCGAACTCCTGCCGGGCCAGGGCGAAGCCGGTGACCGTCCCCTGGCGCAACGCATACAGGCCCCGCAGGTAGGCGTCGTAGGCCTCGCCGCTCGTGCTGCCGGCGCGAGCGAGTGCTTCCGGCTCGCCCGGCAGCAGATCGGCCGCCAGCGACCGGGCGACGGCCCTCACCACGTCGATCTGCGTATGCAGCGCGTCGCCGAGGCCGCGGTCGAAGACATCGCTCCACACCTGCGTGCCGCTCGCCACGTCGACGAGGCGCACCGCAATCCGTACGCGACGACCGTCGGCCCGGAGGCTGCCCTCGAGCACATGGGTCGCGCCGAGCTCAGTGCCGATCTCGCGGATATCGCGCCGCACACCGCGATAGCGCATCACCGACGTTCGCGCGACGACGGCCAGCCGCTCGGGCAGGAGTCGACCGAGCTGCGTGATGAGCTCTTCGGTCAATCCGTCACTGAGGTAGGTACGGTCGCCCGAGCTGCCCAGGTCGTCGAACGGCAGCACCGCCAGCGTCACCCGCCGGGCATCAGCGGGAGTGTGTTCCACCACCGCGGACGGCACGGCTTCCGGGCGTCGGTCGAAGACGACGGCCGCAACGCCCGCGAGCAGAACGACGGCGGCAGCAAGCGCAGCGAGAGCCGGCAGGCGCTCACGCCTGCGGCTCAGCCCGCCGGGAGGCGGCACAACCTCGGCCGGCTCGTGATGATGGTCACGCCGATCGATCCCGATCCGCTCGACCGGCACGATCAGCCGGTACCCCCGGCGCGGCACCGTTTCGACGAACCGCGGAGGGTCAGCGACATCGCCCAGCGTCTGGCGCAGCCGCTTGACGGCCGCGTTCAGGCTCTCGTCGAACTCCACGTGCACGCCGGGCCACAGGCGGGCGCACAGCTCCTCGCGCGTGACGACCTCTCCCGGTCGCTCGAGCAGCGCCAGGAGCAGCTGCAGCGGCTTCTCCTGAATGCGGATGCGCACGCCCCGCTTGCGCAGCTCGCCCGTACGAGGGTCGACGTCGAATACCCCGAATCGGTAGGAAGGACCGGCCGTGTGGTGGTGAGTGCCGGACATCAGAGGTAACGGGGAGTATACCACCCGTCCCGGCTCCGGGACGGCGCGCCATAAGACCTCGTATCTAGTTGAAACGATTGCTCTTATCTGGTCAGGCCCGGGTCCGGGACTCGTCGGTTGCCCGCGCGGCCGAACCGCGCGAGCGTCGACGTGATGTTCGCCCCTGCGACCCGTCGCCTGATCGCCCTCGGCTCGGCCGCGCTCCTCCTCGTATTCGCGCGGCCCGCCGTCACTGCCGCCCAGCCGCGCGCCACCGTCTCGGTCCCGCGCATCGAGGCGCCGCCCGCCTTCGAAGATTTTCTCGACATGGACCCCGAGCGCACCGGCCCGATGGCCCGCCTGGCCCCTTTCCTCCAGCTCGAGCCGGATGAGGGGCGCGAGGGCACCGAGCTGACCATGGCGTGGCTCGGCTACACGGACACCCACCTGTACGTGGTCGTCTACGCCTTCGACCGGAATCCCGGCAACATCCGGGCACGCCTGACCGGTCGCGACCAGATCTACGACGATGACCGGGTGTTCGTGTGGCTCGACACGATGGGCGACCGCCGGAACGCAGTCGCGCTCGGCGTCAATCCCCTCAACGTCCAGGGCGACTTCGCCTTCGCCGATCCCGACGGGTTCGACACGGCCCTCGACGTCGTGTACGACAGCCGCGCCGCACTCACGCCGAAGGGCTATGTCGCCTGGTTCGCCATTCCGTTCCGCAGCCTGCGGTTCAGCAACACGCCGGTGCAGCAGTGGGGCGTGATGGTCGAACGCACGATCGCCCACAAAGGCGAGAGCCTGTTCTGGCCGGGCCTCTCGAGCCGGATTGAGGGTCGGGCGAGGCAGCTGGCCGTGCTCGATGGAATTCGCGACGTCCGGCCCGGAGGCGCACTGCAGTTCATCCCGTACGCGTCGACGGCCAGCACGACGCATCCGACCGCTCCGCGTGCCGACGAGCTCCGTTTCGGCGTCGACGCGAAGGCTGTGCTGCGGCAGAGTCTGGTACTCGATGCCACGGTGCGGCCCGACTTCAGCCAGATCGAATCCGACGAGTCGCAGCTGCTCGCGAACGAACGCTTCGAGCTCACGCTCACCGAACGGCGGCCCTTCTTCCTCGAGAACGCAACCCTGCTCCGCAGCTCGGCGGGCAGCGAGCACATGCAGCTGTTCTTCTCGCGTCGCATCGTCGAACCCGATGCGGGCGTGCGCCTGACCGGCCGCGTCGGCCCGTGGGTGCTGGGCTCGCTTGTCGCGGTCGACCGGGGCGGGCTGGGGCCGTCACACGCGGCAGATGCGGACGACACATCCCGCGCGGCGGCGGCGGTCGGCGTACTCCGCCGCGACCTTCCCGGCCGCTCCGACATCGGCCTGATCGCCACGACACGAACCGACCGCCACACCGCCAATCATGTTGCAGCAATCGAAGGACGCTTCGCGCTCACACCGAGCTGGTCGGTTCAGGCCCTGCTTGCCGGCAGTCAGTCGACCGACCGTGCGATTGACCATCGCGCGACCGGCAGTGCGGCAGCGGTCGAAGCCGCGCACGAAGGCAGGCACCTGCGGGCCCGCACCCGGTACCTCGACATTGCCGACGCATTCCGTGCCGATCTGGGCTTCATCCCCCGTCGTGACATCCGACTCGCCGATCAGCTCGTCCGCTGGTACTGGCGTCCGGGCGGACGCATCGTTTCGCACGGTCCGACGTCGCGCGTCGAGTACGTTTGGAGCACTGGCGGCGACCTGCTCGACTGGACAGCCGAGGCAGGGTGGGAGATCACGTTCACGGGTCCGACGACCATCGGCTTCACCCGCCGCGAGCAGCGCGAGACGTTCCTCGGCCACCGGTTCCGCAAGGCTGCCAACGAGTTGCGGTTCCTGTCATACCGCCTGGGCGTGCTGACCGGGGAGAGCACGTTCACCTGGGGAACCGACGTGAATCATGCGCCGGCGTCCGGCGCCGCGCCCGTGGTCGCGCCAGCCTCCGCGCTCACGGTCACCGCGACCGTGCGCCCGACGCGGGGGCTTCGTGTCGATCAGTCCGTACTGGTGTCGAAGCTGCGCAACCCTGCCGAACCGTCGCAGGGCCTGCTCTCGCGCGCCTGGCGCTCGACCGTCGCCTGGCAGCTCACGCCCGGCTGGGCCGTCCGCGCGATCCTCGAGCGACGCGACACGGACGCGCCGGCGCGCTGGTCGTCGGCGCACCAGCAGCGCAGTACAACGATCGACCTGCTGCTCTCGTATCGACTCGGGCCGGGCACGGCGCTCTACGTCGGCTACGCCAACGCGACCGATGTCGACGCACCGGCCGGACACCTGCTGCCCGCCCCGGACGCGTCGCGTCAGCATCGCCTCTTCGTGAAGGCGAGCTATCTCATCTGGCGATGATCGGACGACTGCACTACTCGCCGTCGCGATGTACCGTGGCTGGCGAAAAGGCGGGCAGGCACACGGCCACGTACTCCGCACCGCCGGCCTCCGGCGTGCTGTAGCGCACCCACTCGCCCGGGCGGGTCACGACGGCCTGACCCGCCCGCACGTCAATGGTGCCGCCTTCGTGCTCGACGCGGAGCATTCCCCTCAGGACGAGCGTGACTTCCTCGAACTCCGGCCGCTGTCCCGGCTCCTCCCACCCTTCGGGCGAGACCATTCGCGCAACGCTGACGGTTGCATGACCCGAGGCGACGCGCCCGACGTACTCCTCGATTCGCTTCGGCTTGTTGCCGGCGG